>Ga0181612_115286_pt1 | contig 13394 bp, 10 predicted proteins | sample HoacroProtozoa21_FD_119630 | JGI IMG/M metagenome (GOLD analysis project Ga0181612, IMG submission 119630) | Hoatzin crop microbial communities from Cojedes, Venezuel. Combined Assembly of Gp0051906, Gp0051904, Gp0051908 | reverse complement strand
GGGCTGCGGGGGGCGGTTGGCGCGGGGAGACCCGGCGGCTCCCGGGCTCCTCTCCCGCAGGGCTGCCTCAGGGTCGGCGTAGGCGGCTTTGCGCTAAAACCCTTGCCGGGGCTTCCCCGCGGCGATAGCTTTTCTCTTTTTTTCTCTTTCTTGTATATTTTTTTATTTTTATTTTTTAAAAGGCGTTTTGGTTTCTGTCAGGTCCTTTTCCCGGAGATAGTTGCTCCCAACTTTCCGCGGATGCCGTGTGCGTGCTTGGGCCTCGCCCGGGGAGCGGGCAGCGGGGGGCACGCCCACGCCCTCACCTGTGCGCCTCGGCCCGCTCCGTTCGTTGTTGCTCTTTTCTCATATAACGGGTTGGAAATGCCTGCGGCCCCGTCCTCCTCTGCGTCTGCGAGCCTCAGAGCGTCACAGCCAGCGAGCGAGGTCTGCGTGGTGGCTGCCGCGCTGGGTGGGCGTCCCAGCCTCCGACCGGAGGAGAGGTGCTCGTCCCCGGTACCGACCGGACCGGGAGCATGGCTTACCCACCCGCCGGCAGCACGCAGGCTGCCTCTCTTCCTCTTTGTTACACGGCAGCTCGCCGTTAACGTGAAGAAACAATGGAAATTCTTTTTTTTTTTTCTTCCCAAATATTCAGTCAGACCAAATGGGCTGTCATTGCCATTAAGGGTGAAATTCCCACCAGCCCGAGAGGGTCCGGCAGTGAGACCACGCTGCTGGTAGCCTTTCCCTTCATCTTTGAATTTTACTTTTTTTCGTATGCTTTAGCATTTGCAAAATGAGGGAAGAGACTTTGTACCTGTGTTGGGATGCATCTCTGTGGTCTCTGCTGCCCAGACAGCACTTAGGGAATCGTTGCTCCTCATTTGTTGTCTTTATTGTACCATGAAACTTTAAATAATACTGCTTAGGACCAAAGTGGGGAGCCGCGCTCCCCTGCCCTGTGCAAAAGCCCGTGTCGGTGGCTGTGAGCATCGCTGCCGCTGCTGGGGACAGAGCTCTTGTTGCGTGGAGAGTGCATCTGGAGGCATTTGGGCAGTCACTGGGGCTGTCTGCTGAGGGGGGACGTTTCCAGCGTGGAAAGTGGGTTTAGAGTCGCTTGCGGGGCTGGCTCCCTGGCTGTCTGCACCCGCGGCAGCGAGGTTGAGCAGAAGCTGCAGAAGCTGTTCTATTTCAGTTTGAGGTTCACAAAATGGCCCTTTGCGTTGCTCCTTTCTCCCTACTGAAGTGTGGCTGTTCGTGCTGCACGGCGATCACTACTGACGTGTTGGTTCCCCCGCGGCGAGCAGCTGCTCTCCCGGTTTGCAGATGGGGATGGAGGGACCTGGGCAGCGCGGGGCAGGGCACCGGCTTCGGGGCTGCTGTGCCGGGTGAAGCTTTGGGAGTTACTCGTTGCAGTTTGCCTTGCTGTCTGTTTCTGTCGCTTAGTCACGGTGTTTTGGTTGTAGCTTGTTTCAGGTTGGTGGAAGATCTTTGTTCAGTGTGGAATTATGTCTTTGTGCTATCACACATATTAATTGAAAATAAGTGAAAATATGGTTTGAATTGAGGGAAAGACTCACTCGAGAGTGCTGAAGCTAAACTTTTTGTTTCCTCCTGCTTCAATCATTGTTACAAATGTTTATGATCCAGGTGAAACTGCGCTTTCCAGCAGAGACTGATTTTCATCAGAAGAATTTAGACCAGTCTGCCGTAGTCCTGCCTCCCCTTTGTGCAGAAGCTCCAAGTGCCATTACTCACTTCTGCCGTTTTTTAACCTTATTCTAAGGAAATGAGGGCTAATCAGTCACTGTGCGTGTCGCTCGGCTGTAGCGACTGTTGAGCTGTACTGAACAGAGGGGCTCAGAGCTGTCATTTCTGCGCAGAGAAGCGGTGGCACAGAGAGGAGACCATGGCGGTCCTGTTGCGGGCAACCCTGTTAGAACTCATCGGCGAATCACCTTGGTGACCCTCCGCAGAGCCAGACCCAGTAACTCCCATTGCTCGTTCGATTCGTTTGTTGCTTTGGCACCCCTGTTTGCTTCCCAGTGGCTTTTTGTTTTTTCTGGATGTCTTCATCAATCACAAATATTCACAGTAGCTGAATATTTGGCTTCAGTGAAATCTCAGCATCATGGTGGCTGATTCTAAAATGAAAATGTGTAACAAGCAAGTTGGGAAATTCCTGCCGTTATTCAGCTGAGAACAAACTTCTCATGGTGCTAGTTAACAACAGTTACGAGTTTTGCCTTATTGGCATCACCCCTGACTCCAGATTTGGTACTGAAATAGGGGAGGCAAACTGTTCTTTTTGACATCAGTTGGGGCACGTAATTTGGGTTTAAAGCTGGGTTCAAGGAGGACTGCAGTTCATGTGGCTGAAACCCAAGAGGTGACGCTGGCACAGATCTGTCTCGGGTGCTGTGCTGTTTCAGGGAGGTGTGGAAAACAGAAGAGGAAAAACAGAGAAGAAGGGCGCCTGCATCTCTTACTCCTCTGATCCCCTCACATTTGACACTTAAATCCAATTATTGCTTTGAAGCTACTCCAATTGAGCATCTGAAGTGTTTGATGTCTGCTTGTTCAAATACATGAATTCACTCCAGTTTTACTGGTTTACTTTGCAAAAGCTGCAAACAGAAGTCTACCGTGTGGCATGCGTTGAAACTGCAAACGGGTGTTTGCGGGTACCAGCAGCTGAAGAGTTTCTGACGACACATAAAGCTCAAACGAAAAAACCTCTTGCTAAAATACCTCCTTGGAATATCCTGCTCCTGGTATTAGTGTCTCTGACTCGTGGTGCCGTTTGGTCATGCTGGAGGGGTTTCTGGGGCCGTCTGCGCTTTGTCTCTTGCTAAAGTCAGTGGAGTTGGTCTGTTGGGTCTGCTGCAGGGTTTGGCCAGGTTTCTCCAGGTTTTGGTGACAGCCAAGCAAACCCTCTGCCGTCTGGTGGGATGGTCGGTGACTGCAGCAGGGTCAAACCAGAAACACCGCGATGGAAACTTCACGTGGTTGGTATCCCTCACACCTGGAGGGCGTACACTTTTTACCAACTTCAAATGATTATTTTTTTCCATTAATTCTAATCTGTTAAACATTTCTATACAAGCTCACTACTCTCAATAACAATTTGAAGTGTGAAAGGTGCTTTATATGTCTATTTACTTAAAAAATGGATGGCATGACCAACAAAGCCTCTGTTCCTATGGTGTCCTCTCTTGTAGCTTCTCTGGTGTCTGATATGGGTTTGTCTCTTGCTCGATAGGGGCTTCGTAGGGTCACTTCTCTCTGGATACGAAGCTTGATATTTTCGAGACAACTTCACCCCGTTACATTCAGCCTCAGCTGGGGAGGTGGTGTGTCAGAGCGTTGCCTGGTGCACGGCACAACTGCGTCGGCTTTGTTCGCAAGGGAAGAGGGCTGAAAACTGCAAAGTTTCAAAAACTTTAACAACTGTGCACCAAACCCCAGCTAGTTATGAGGCCATTTAAAAAGCAAAAAACACCCACTTAGAGCAAATTTCAGTGCACTCTAATGATATTTAAAGTTCAGGTAACTAATTAAGCCTTTAATCCATTCACAGAGATTCACCGGGGACTTGCTGTTAGTGCTGGTGTTTCAGCCTGCCTGTCACCAAGCCCAGCAAGGCTCAACGTTGCGTTTGGATGGAGGGCTGTCCCCGCAACCAAAACCCAAAATATTTTCTATCAAAATGAATGGTTACCTTTGCGCTTTTTTTTTTTTTTTTCCTGGGGAGTAAGAGCTCAGAGGGCAGGGCTGTGGCCGGGGCTTCAGGGCTAAGACCTGCCACAGCGTTTGGTTCTCACATGGCTCAGCCATGCATGTTGAAAGCAGCCGTCTTGCAGCCCTGGCACAAAATGTCGGCTTTGAGCCAAGTCTTGTGCCTGAAAGGTTCAAGGATTATCCCTTTCCAAGCAGTGCCTGTGAGTGCAGTGATGCGAGAAGCGCGTGCTCCCGTCGCGTTGTGTAGAGCCAGCCGCGACATACAAAGTCAGCTGTTTTGCATCTTTTCCAACGGTTTCTGGGCTGTGTAAGAGCACTACCGCTTGTAGAATGTGCATCTGGTGGTAGTACAAAGGTAATAATCCTTCAGAGCAGGCAGAGCTTGAATATCTTTTAAAAAGAAACCAATAAAACAAAAATGTGCGATTCAAGTTCAGCTTTTCTCCTTTTACAGGCTGGGCTGCTATTTCCTATTTCTGACCTTTCTTAACCCCCTAAGCAAAGCTTTTAATAAAACTTCAGCTGTATATACCAATTAATGTTTTTATCTCATGAACCACCCAAACTGGGGTCCTGGTAGGGCTGGACGCTGTAAGGACCTATAGTAACACGTGTTTTCACCCTGGGGAGCTTACGGCCTGCGGTGCACCCATCCTGTTTGTGCATATGCCATGTGCCGGGGTGAGGATAGCCAAAGAGTGCAGGAGAGGAGTCGCGTTGCTTGCTCAGGGACATGCAATGATGGAGAGCAACAGTGAAATCCCGGCTCACAGCATTTTCGTTCTGGGCCATCCTGGCTTTGCTCTGTGCGCCGGCTCTGCCATTAGACTTTGCCGCTAGGGAACGGCTGTGCCTGCAGCGGGATGCGCCGCTCCAGTGTCACAGGGGTGGGAGCTTTGATTTTGCTGAACAAAGATGCTCTTCCAAAAATAGGTTAAGCCAAAGAACTTGGATGCCAAAAATAGCAATAGAGATTTTCCTTTTTCCGACTGTGTTTTAGATTTATTGTTCCCCGCTGGAGGCAGCTGAAAAAGTGAAAGAGATAGCACAGCTATAGGTAAGGGAATAGTGGAAGTAGACATACAGAGTCACCTCTGATGGAGGAAAACCATACATGTCACATATCACTGTAGAAATACACGATAATGTGAAATAAGGATGTAAATAAATATGTGCAATATCACTAAAACCCTCCCTTAGCAAAAGTTTTTTTGTTTTCCTAGCAGTTAAGGTACCCCAGAAAGGGAAGGATGGCGAGATCCCTGATGACAAAGGAGAGGACAAAAAAAATGCCAACAGACAAAAACTGGAATCAATAAATGCCCCAAGAATGATCCTGGTGATAGCCCCTATAAACCTTTTATTGCGACATGCTCTGCTGCGTGTGAATAATTCACTCTTCCCAAGCTGGTGGCAGTAGAATCTGCGCAGCAGCTTTCCTCTCTGCCTGTGTACAGGTTGTTCGGGTGATAGTTCTTAGAACTGAAGATTTCTCTCCTGGGATTCTCCATAGAAATTTTCATATCGTCAAGTTAAACTCCAGCTTTCCCATTCACCGAGTTAGATGCATGCTCAGAGGACAGAGCTGATTAATTGCACCGCAGCTATTTAAGGCACTGGGCTGAGCACAGAGCTGGAAGTCAGGAGGCACTGTGCCTCTAATCCGGGCTCTGCTGCTCGCTGAGCCGTCCCCGAGAAGTTACTTAACCTCTGTGGGCCACTGCTTTCCTCTGGGTAATGGGAGGGATTATGATAATTGCTTTTGAAAAGCACTTTCAGGTGTGTAGGTTTATTTTTTTAGAAGGTGCAGAACGATCTGGTCCTGAGCTGAAGAGGCTTGGTCCGTCGCAGGAGGCTTTTGGTACTTTGCAGGATTATAAAAACAACGCTTAATGCCTCGCTGGGCTGTTTAGGCCACATAAATAAATACATTTAACAGATTTTTCATTAATCTTACGTGCACTGCTCAGAGAAGGGCTCTTGGATACAACTGAAGGACCTGAGATATGGTTCAAAAGGGTTGCTATTGAACTGTTCGTGAAATGTAAGTAAAAAGTCAGAATGCTAAATGGCTTATTTTTCCAACCAAATCCTGCCTTCTCCACAGAAACCTGGGTTTACATCTGTTAAACTTGTCTCTAACTTGAGTGTAAAGACCCCAGAGGCAACAGACTTGCTGTATTTCTCATAGGCTGTGGAGGGTACGTAGGTTTATGTTTTATAGAAATGGGTGATTTTCTAGGCTGAAGAAGTAGGAAGGTTTTCCTGAGAGCAAGGTGAGCACAAAATTAATGTGCCCTAAGCTGTGCCTCTCTCCCAGATTTTGAAGCATGCAGGAGAAAATCATGGTATGTGACTTTGCACTGAACTCCTCTTTTCCACACAGCAAAACTTCTCCATATTTATGCTTTGTGTCACAGGGAAAAAATAATCAAAGGGCAAAAAACCCCATGGCTGAACTGCAGCTGAGACCAAAGCATTAATGAAAAAGTTTTGTGGAGCACGGTGCTGTTAGTGGGGTGGCTGGTTGGGAGACACCGTCTGTGCTGTGGGGTGTGCTGACAGGGTTTGGGGGAGCAACATTACCAGGGATTATATGTTGGAAACAAAGTTTGGTGTGCTGCTGCAAAGTGCTCCAGTGCCGAGGCGACGGCTGTCATCTAAGCCATCAGCTGCTCTAGGAAATCTCTGGGTGCTCCCGTGTTTTATGCAGGAGCTTAAAATGATGCAGCCTAAAGCCAGGGAATATATTGCATCTTCCCAACACAAGGGACGTGGGGGCCCCGTAAATAGGTGTTGAGAGAGGCCTGGCTGCCAAAATAGTTTAGTGTTGCTATGATGGTTGCAGATGGTGATAGCCTTTTAAGTCCTTGCTCTCTCTTCTGAAATTTTTAGGACAGTAAATGAAGGGTGAGAAATCGTAAAGCAAATAAATTAGAAAAATCCTCTGTGTGGATGTTTGTAATTGCATTTGTGTAGCTTGATGGAAAGAGCCCTGTCCTACTGGAAGTCAGGGAGGGGTTGGCAGTGAATATTGCCTGTAGCTCTCGTGCCAGAAGTGAGTATTGATGATAGGGCTCAGCTTAAGGCAGATGGCATAATACATACTCTGAAGATCGCTCTGGGGAAACACGTGCAAAACCACGTGGCTGCTATGCCGTGAAGGATTTATTCCTAGGGTTGAGACAGAAGAAACCTTCACTTGGACAGAGGTGAGAGTCGAGTCCTGGTTGTGGGAAGCAAGAGAAGTGCTTTACGGAGGCAAGGCTTTTGTTAGGGACACAAGTGTGACCCTCATTCTTCATTATATTAGAGATACATTACCGAAATTACTGAAAACGCAACATCCATCCCGTATCTGTGCTTTTCCTGCCCGGTCTCTTTGAGGACCAGCTCTTAACACTGTCAGAATGCACAGGGAGAGCAAGTAGGGCTTTTTCAAGTACTTAAGAAGTACAAGGCATGAGGTAAATAATTTAAACACTGATGCAGAGCATTGCCAGCTGAGAATTTCTCAACAGGCTAACAATAAGTGGATTTTTTATTCTTTTTGAGGAGAGGAGTATGGAATGTGCCACCAGTCAGCGGGGCTCCTGCTTTCCAAGAGAAAGGGTTGCTAATGAACTCAAGTTAAAGCCAGGGCTTCTTTCTTCTTAGGCAATCCAGTCTGAATTTGGACATCACCAGTGCAACAGACCCCTGGGAGTGTGTGTAACATGAGAAACTTGATACCCATGTGGCTCACATTTATTATAAACTTCTGTTTGAAGAGGCATTTTGACTTTTTCCTCAGCATCTGGTAGGACTAGGTCCGCGTATTTTGTTGCGGTTTTTTGTACGACAACCTGATGCTGCTGCTTATGAGGGAACTTTAACTGGGGGTTAAAGGGTTTCTGGGTGTTTTCTTTCTAGTTTGCCATTTTTATTCAAACACACATTTGTCTTTCTGTTTACTTTGCTCTTTGGTGTCTCTCTTACTGATGTAACAGCATCTTGCTATTTCTCTTCGATTTCCAATCCTGTATAACAAAGAAAAATAGTCAACTGTCCTGATTTAGCTAGAAATTAAACTGCAACTATTTTTTCATGGACTTAATGGGAAAATTGGTGATAATTGCTAACTAACGCTTTTTAAAGACTTTTTAAATGGGTGAAAGACTGTCAAGCTGTCAATCAAAACAAAGATTGGATAATGCACCATTCCCCTGACAAGTTCCCTTTATTATATTAGGCATCCACTTCACTCTGTAAATTTGAGCTACTCAAAATTTGCCCTTTAATATTTACTTTTTCCATTCCTTCTCAGAATTGTTTAAGTAGTATTAGTATACTTGTGCAGCATAGTCAAATAGATGTAATAGTCTTTGAAGAAAGTAACTTTGAGGTGTGATTAACTTTGTAATATGATGTTCTTTAACATTTTTCCAATCTTTTACCCTGTTGTGCAGTGATGCACCCACCCTCCCCTTGCTGAAGTTTCCAAATTCTGTGGTAAATTTGGAGAGCACATTGGAGATTTTCTTGCAATCCCCTGATTCCAGAGGCATGGAGTTTTCAGAGAAACTGTTAAAATGGTGAGATTTGTAGTAAAAGCAAATACTGGGCTGTGCTGAGTAGTATCTCTCCACAGTACCGGCTGCTCTTCTCATGGTTCTGGATTTAAAGTACCATGAAACTGAATTTATCTCAACTTCAGGCACCACTGGCATCACAGGTAAACGTACAAAATGTAAATTTTGTACACAAATGTGCGAAACTGGTGCGAAGCAGAGCAGCCTTCCTTCCCAGGCAATTCCCTCACCTCCAACAGTATTTACAGGTTGAAAACCATTGTCCTCCATGCAGCCAAGAAGATCTAGGTTTAACGTAGAATCGTAGAATGGTTTGGGTTAGAAGGGACCTTAAAGATCATCTAGTTGCAACCCACCTGCCATGGGCAGGGACACCTTCCACCAGACCAGGTTGCTCTCAGCCCCGTCCAGCCTGGCCTTGAACACTTCCAGGGAGGCGACAGCCACAGCTTCTCTGGGCATCTAGCTCCTGTGCCTCACCACCCTCATAGTAAAGAATTTTTTTCTCATACCTAATGTAAACCTACCCTCTTTCAGCTTGAAGCCATTCACCCTTGTCCTATCACTACATGCCCTTGTCAAAAGTCTCTCTCCAGCTTTCTTGTAGACCCCTTTAGGCTGGAAGGCTGCGATAAGGTCTCCTCAGAGCCTTCTCTTCTCTAGGCTGAACAGCTCCAACTCTCTCAGCCTGTCCTCATAGGAGAGGCGTTCCAGCCCTCAGACCATTTTTGTGGCCCTCCTCTGGACCTGCTCCATGTCCTTCTTGTGCTGAGGGCCCTAGAGCTGGATGCAGGACTCCAGGTGAGGTCTCATCGGAGCAGAGTAGAGTGGCAGAATCACCTCCCTCGACCTGCTGGCGTGTCTGTAGCAAGATCCGCTGCTAAGGCTAAGCAGAGGATGAAAAAACACTCTGTCAATGTTCCCATCCTGCTGTGAGAGGAAATGCCAGTGCACGCCCTGTGAAAGAACCATGTGCAGTATTGATTTTGATGTAAATAATACTAAAAATTGCCATGATGTCATAGCAAAGCATTGCAATCATCATGGCAAATGATGAGAAGAAAAACAAGAATGTAGAAATAACACTCTGCCTTGGACCTCACTTAAATCAAAGCTTAGCCCTTGATCACTAGTCTGGAACATAAATCTGAGGGTTTATCATTAAGCTTAATGGGTCATAAAATCTGGGCTATTTTAGAGGTAGTTGCAGAGATTTGCAGCCCAGACAGAGAGTGGGCTCTAAGCTGCTGGGTCTTGTGTAACTCAGTAAATAGCAAGCTTCAAATAATACTATAAAGCTATCAAATGTAATAACTAATGCTGCCAGGCAAGTGTTCGGGGAGGGAAACCTTGCTGATGACAAGCTTGATGATAACGACCATAACAGGCCCCAGTTTAGAAAGACCTTTTAATTACAAGTTGAAGTCCTTTTTGCTATACTGGAAGTCGGGTATGTGTGTCCAGTCTGGCTCATGTGTAGCACTTTTATTTTCTGCAGAGCAATGCTTTCTTCACGGTGGGCCCAAGAGAGCGAGCAGCAAAAACCAGAAACACAGAAGCGACCGACAACTTGCTTACTTTGTCATTGCAGTTTAAATATTTATGACAGCGCTTCACAGTGTGCGAGTAAATGCATGATAGCATATTATGTAATAGTAATAAAATTTTAGAAGTAGGAGACTTCACTACTGCCCTTTGCTAGTAAATCTTTGCTACCATCTGTAGCGAGGCAGTGTAAAGGCCATACCTCTTTGCCCAGTTCTTGTGTGGGAAATGGGAATTTGCTGGTTACTGGCATGTGTAATTGCGTGTCTTTTTAAAATTGCTCTCCATCTCTTTTTCTGGCAAACTTTTAGTTCAGGTCAGATTCCTGTAAAAGTTGATGGCTCTGAATTGGCAAGTGAGCAGTGTGTCCTTGGTGCGTGCAGGGGAAGGGATGGGGTGCAGCTCCCAGGGAGGAGGGGATTTGGACCGTGAGTCTTTTGGGTTAATTAACAGTTCAAAGTAGCTTTTCTTTTTGAGAGTTGCAGACTATTGATTACCATTTGTACTACACTGCTCCAGAGATGGGGATTCTCAGGAAATTATGTGCAAAGTCAGTTGTACCTGGACTTGAGGATATCTGAGGTGGAATAAAGTTTGAGATTGGTGGTGTAGCTTCTGGGGAATTTACTGAAAAATGCTGACAATGAAAACAAAAAGCTAATGTAGAGTTGACGTTGCAACAGCTGAAGTTGAGTTTGGGACAAGTAAGAAGGTAGCCCATCAAAGGAGGAGCCTGGCTAGGAAACCTCATGTGTCTGGCTGCTGCCAGGACCCCTGTTGCCGTGGTTTGGATGATGTGCCATGGCAGCACGGGGCAGAGCCCTCCCCGACCTGGAGAGCCAGTAGTGGTCAGTGCTACCCACAGCTAGCACTGGCCAAGAGAGATCCACAGCTTGGTCAGTAGGCAGTACACTTTTTTTTTCCAATTGCATGGTCCCAGATTTCAGTCCAAGGACTAACTGGGACTTCAGTTCCTTGAAGTGTTTTAGCGTAAATAGTCGAATTAAACTGGACTTCTGCACTTAAACACAGATATGTACTTAAGTGTCTTAATGAGTCAAGGAGGGATTCCCCTCACTCCCCTGCCTCTTAAAGACAGACATTGGGAACCTGTGGTTAGTTATATTTCAAAATTGCAGAAAAAAAAAAGTAGGTTAAAGATGATTTGTACTTGGCATAAGAGCTCTATTATCTGTCATGATAGCTTTCCTAGCAGTACTGTATGTGCTCGGGAAGGCATTTTGGGATTCTCTGCCAATAAAACCCAGGCTTGGAAGCACATCATGTGAATGGGTAAGAAAACAAGCCGCGAGCATGAGCAATGAGCCACCATGTAGCAGGCTCTAAGTGGGAGTGCAGGTCGAAGTGCAGGAGTTGAGGGCTGTGCAGGACTTGGGTAAATTCTTTGCACAGTCACAGGGAGATTAAATGTACAGCAGGTACCAGATGATTTATCTGATGTACACACGTGTGTTTACAAAATACAGTTGCTCGATGATCAAGACTGTTATCTTAGTCTTTAGCAAAGGCATTGTAAGGATGCTAACTGGGAAGTGAGACCTGTCAAAATCAAGAAGCTGCAGTAGAAATTGCTGACTTAATTTTGAGCCTTTGCATATACGCAGCTCTAATTATGTATGCTATTTAATACACAAGATTGAGCATGGTGCAGCAGTTGTTTCCTCATTTGTTGTATCTCGGTATCCACTGGTGGAAACTTCCAGCACCTTGGCTGAGCGAGGAGACCCCAGACCCACAGAGCAGTGTGGGCTCTTGCAGGATGAGACACACAACCAGGTGGGCTCCCGGGTCTGTCAGCTCCCACAATTCAGTCTTTCCTTAACTTCACATTTCTGGAGGATGTGCTGGAAGATGTGGTGATGTTTTAGTTCATTTGGTGGAGTCTGAAAAGCAGAAGCTTTAGTGGGGCTTGTTGCTTTGCTGGGGATGCCTGGCGTATTACTTTGCTTTATTGACCCCAGTGCCTCTGGGCACAGTAAAGCTTCGATCTCAGTGCAATAATTCTGTAAACACTTTTCTTGAATTTCAGACCTCAGGAGGCCAGAGGACTCCTGCCTGTTTGCGGTAGTGTTGGATCGGGGCCTGAAAATTTGCTTGTATGTTGGAGAAAGGTGGCGGGATGGACGTACCTTGGTTTTGAGTTCGATCTGTGGGATGAATATTGTTGCAAGAGGCAGCTGGGTCTCAGCTCACTTTTGCAATGTATTTGGCAGTTCCAAAATTCCCCAGACTTTGCTCTCTCCCTCTTAAATTTCTCTTTTCTAAGAAAGCATTGACTGTTTCTGAATTTTGCTGCTTTATATAGGCTCCTTTTCCTCCCCCTCTCACCACTCGCTGCCTCTTCTCCTCCGCCCCAGTTACTAAAATCTCCTCTCCACGACACGTCATCTTCGTCAGCAGTGCTTTCATCATCTGCAGGCTGAAGGCAGAGCAGAGCACGCTCTGGGAAGAAGAAACGATCCCAAACCTCCCCTTAAGTTTTCAAGTGGCTGGAAGTTGTTTGCCGATCGAAGGTGGCGCGCAGGAGTCTCTTCTGCTCTTTGCTTCCTCCGACCTTTATCTGGCAGCGCTTTCGCCCCACTCCCGGGTGGCAGGGTTCACCTCATGGGCTCTGCAGGGGCTCCGCGCTGAAGCGAGAGCAGCTTTGCATTTCCAGATAAAAGGCACCACAAAGTACCCGGGTGTATAAACACCAGCTGCAAAATTCCTGCATTGGGGGTGGTAGGTGTCTTCAGGAATATGGGAAGCGCATTGGTAGAGAGAAAAGAAATAGAAGAGCAAGGAATTTGGGGAAGATAGGTAAAAAAGAGAGAGGAAAAATGTGCGATGGCAAAGCTCAGCTGAGTCAGCTGGTGAGAAATAGTCTCTTTGGTTGCTGCAGTAATTGATTCATGATTTTCAGGAGTATTATAAATAGCTCTTACATGGAGAAAGTTTGCAAGTGGGGGATGAGTTGATCCCGTCTCTCTCCCTGGAGGTTTTCAAGCTGTGGTCGGACAAAGCCCCAGGCAACCTGCCCTGGTTCTGCTGCGTACGGGGGGCACGGAGGCTCCTTCAGCCAGGGTAAGTCGCTGATGTTGCTGAGTGTTTGGAGAGAGGATAAAAACAAACAAAAATGTTTGGGTCGGTGCCAAATAGAAGTATTAGGAGTGACATGGCAAATTTGTTTTAGTGTAAACTGAGTTTAATCACTGGTGTTGACTGTACTGAAGGCTCACAGGTCTGGCAAAGGGGTTCATCTAGATAAATGTGTTTATTTTCCTGCTTTGAATGTGCCACAGATGTACATACTGGTGTAGTTTAAACGCACATAGCAAGGAAGAAACAAAAGGGGACAAATTAAGTGACTGCTGCCAGATTAATTATTCCATCTCATTTCAACTCATATTTATAAACCTACAACTTTGAAAGGAAATGTTCAAAATTATCTTTGCAATGACCATCTTTCCATCTAATTTAAAGTCATTCAACTTTACAAGAAGCAATTATGCTCCACACTAACAAATGAAAAGACATGGCGACATCAGAAAAACT
>Ga0181612_102122_pt1 | contig 13394 bp, 6 predicted proteins | sample HoacroProtozoa21_FD_119630 | JGI IMG/M metagenome (GOLD analysis project Ga0181612, IMG submission 119630) | Hoatzin crop microbial communities from Cojedes, Venezuel. Combined Assembly of Gp0051906, Gp0051904, Gp0051908 | reverse complement strand
TTATCAGAAAGCTGCATTTTATACCCTTACAAAGCTGTCCACGCGCTCCAACCCAAATGCTTATTGGTTAACATACATTGTTCACACACCTATTCTAGCTAGCTTAGCTGTGCATGATTTCTCCTCCGTTTGCTCTGGGTGTTCTGCTAAAGTCCTCTGTTGCACCTGATAACGTCTTTATTTTTCTCTTGTTCAGAAACTCTCAAGGACATCATGACCTTCCTTGATAGAGAATGTTCCCACAAGTAGCCATCACTTTATTGCCCTAGATGCATGGGCCAAAAGCTGCCAGTTATGAAAGAAGATGCTTTTATTTTGTGGAATCAACGTATTCCATCATTGTCAAAAAAAGAAGCAAAAATGTTTGATCAGCATCATTTTTTGTTGATCAACAGCATTTTCATAATATTTTAGTTCTGATGGTGGTTTCTGACAAAAGCATTTGACTTCTGTTTTTTCATAATCACAGACATGCTTTTGCTCTAGTTTATTTCACTGAAGTGGTGTGTTTTGGGAAAGAAACAATGGCATGTTCTCATTGTTCAGGAGAATTCCTAATATGTCATATTTTCAGTTTTGGGAAAATTTTTACTCTGCACATTTTTCTCTTGAAGACTATTGTTTGCTCTACATATGCAAGTATTATAATGTCTTCTTGTTGCATATGAAGTTAAAGAAATTATTCTCATCAATATTGAAAAATGTGAATCAAATACCACAGTTTACACAAGAGCTTAGGAGGTGTATAATCCAATGTTTAAGAACTAGCTGAAGATTAGAGATACCCTGGATCAATTGCTACTCCAGTGTGGATTTCCTGTTTGGATGAGGGCTTCTTGTGCTTCATTTCCTTAGCTGCAATGTGTTTATGGTTATACAGGGTGCAGTGATTAATGTTTTCCAGGTGCTGTATTACTGCTGTGATGGGAGTCATCTAAATATTAACAATATCCAACAGAGTAGCAGTGTGTTTCTGAGAAGTATAGAGCCTGATTTTTAGACATGTCTAATGAATCTCAGTGAACGTGAGAGTAGAATGATGTGCCTGCAGAAGAAGCATCTTCACACCTGCTAAACTTATACGCCTCAAAAATGAGATGTCATCATGTTTAAAGGGATAATGGCTACTGTGCTTGTCTATGAAATAGCTCTCTTCATAATTCCTGTTTGGAGAGTTCTGCAGGCTAATCTGTTTATAGCATAAAATACATGTACATCGGTCTAGGTGAGCACTGGCCATAAGAGCTGAGTGAAAGGAACCTGTATCATTCATTCGTATTTGTACCTCTTTCATATCTCGTGTCCATTTGTGTAGTCTTACATCAGATCAAGTCCCCAGCCATATGTAGGGTCTGGTGGTCTTTACCTCAGACGAGTGAGGAAAACCAAAATAATTAATCTGTGCCTGGCTTAGAATTCTGCATCTACAAATACTAGTGGAGAACAGGAGACCCTTTTTTCAACCTAGAACATGACACGGCTCTAGAAGACAGGTTTTTTATTTTTTGTAGAAATTATCAGAATACATACCTAAGTAGAAGAATTGGATTTTTCTATGCAAATACTACCTTCCGGACCAGGACATCATTAAAAGTGTTGGCCTCTGAGGGACAAAAATGGACTCCTAGTATGTGTGTTTAAAAAAAAAAATAAAAAAAAATTGATAGCTCTGGCAATACCTGGAACTCAATGATTAGCTTAGAAAATATTCATGGGAATATTAGTTGTACCAGATACTTGCTAGTTTAAGCTAGAATTCTTAAAATGTTCTTGGAAATTGAGGGAAAAAAAAAATTATCTGTCATCTTAACACACCCTTGGATATATTTAACAGGTTCTACTGTTGTGAGTTGCTTCTAAAAGGCCAAATGACATACCCAGGTATTTCCTTAACAACTTTTTCAGTTTCCTGAGCCTGGCATTTCACAGTAGCATTACTACAAGCATTTATTTGGTCTCTCTTGTATAACTGCTACTTCTCTCCATCAGTTCAAACTTCCTGTTGCACTACCTCCCACTCTCAGTAACAGGAGATGTATACCTGCTTATACTTTTTTTTTTTTTATTGAACTCTATTTTTGCATGTCGAACTATAGAGCCAGTCAGGCGATTATTACATCCTGTTGCTAGCTGATCTTGTGCTCTTCAGCTGTGAAAATTTCATGTTTCGGCAAAATAACTTGGTTGAACTGTCAAACGTTTTGACAGTGCTTATATTCAACTGTGGAAGTAACCTCACATTCGGAACGTGGCTTTGTGTCTGCACCGGGACCTGGACCCATCAGCACCTGTAAAATACCTACGGGAAAACTTGTTAATGTCAGCATCATTCTTCATTGGCTCAGCGTGAAATCCTGCAGGAACAGTGCCCAAAGCTGCAACTTTGAACATGAACTTCCCTGAAAATGCTTCTCAGATTTGTTCTTAATTAATATATCTTCAAAATTTGAGTTTGTCGCTTTCTCGGTAAACTAGTTTTGCTTATGAATCTGCCACTTAGCGCAGTAACATTAAATGCCACTGTTGAAAGCTGATTGATTGCTGCTTTCCATGGACTTAGGTGCAGGCCACCCAGTGGGTAATAGATTTGCATTTGGTGCAATTTTCCATGCTGCTCTGTTTGTGGCTCCTTGATGGTCATTTCTTGCTTTCTTGTCTACTTCTGTAGTTCTGTGCAGAGCTACTGGAGCTACATAGGTTAAATCCTCATTAGCTTCTCCTCCCCTATATTCCTCACCTCTGGATCTTTCTAAACTTTTTTCTTTGTACTCTGCATCCCTAGAGGTTTAATTTTTCTTGTTTTTACTTTAGCCACAGTATTTTGCAAAATTGTACAGCAGAGAAGAAATATGTTGCCAAGTGAAATGCAATCAGCTCCATGGATGGCCCAATGAACATTGGGGTTGGGATCCTCAGTATCTGTCCTCCTGCAAAACAGCAACATGAGCAGTCATCAGGGATCCTGCAGCTTCAGGCTTCTCTGGGATAGTCTATGAAGTTTGCATCTCAAAGGCTTTTTCCAAGGGTTCTACCTTTTTTGTTACAGCTTTCTTTTAATAAATGCCTGTAAGGTAAAAAGGAGGATGAGTCCGTTTTACCTCTTGTGGAGCTGTTTATAGAGGAGCAGCTCTCTCTCTGTTGGCGAAAAGCTCCATCAGTATGGTGGGAGCAGTTAGAGGCTAGAATTCAGTTTCACTGGCTACATTAATGTCCAGCTCTATACTCTAGCAAGAGCAGGAGATTTTGAAAGGTCCAATCTCACAGAGTGTATGAACAGGCTGGATGCCATGTGGGTGTTGCTTTAAAAATCTCCTGCAAAGACTTCAAATGAAAACTTAGATTCTTCACCCTGATTTCCAAAGGCCACATCCTTTATTAGAAGGCCCAGAGGTCGCTTCTATGACCAGAAGTAGTAAATTTACCAACTTTATTCAGACTTTCACAGGAACAAAAAAGCACCGGAAAGCTCTAAACTCATTAATTTAGAGGAATCGCTGCACTGAGGATGGAAGTGATCATAGCAAACTACATCTGAATGTGGTATTCTGTTTCTACTCCTTTAAATCAACTTGGCAAAGATATGTGATATTCACTACTGGGGTAAAATTATGTGAAGCAGCTGCACTGACAGATAAGATTAATTATCCTTTACATTGCTGACATTAACCCTACTTGTCATCAGGGCTATGGGAAGAGTTGCCCCCTCATCAGGTCATTTTGTGAACACATTTACTACCAACAAGTATTTTAAATTATCATAAAACATAATGAGTCAAAATGGAGACGGTCACCTGTGGTTTTCTATCAACACTTTAGGCTGATCATGTCTCTCATTTTAAAACACAGGGGAAAATATTAGTAGCTATCAGTTAGACTTTGGAGTTCCCACAGGGCATATACACCTTAGATACCCTTGTAAGCAACTTACCACAGTGAATCTGAGATGGTGTTATTAAAAAGATCCCTGAGACCAGAAAGCTAGTCTTGGCTGTAACCACCAGTTCTGCTTTCTACAGAGATGTTCCTCAAATACAAGCAGGAAGAATACTGGTGTACCATGGGGAGTAGGATGCCTAGCATGGTGAGTTTCATGTGAAAACACTTCTCTAGCTTCATTTTTGTCTCCATTTATCTGTTCCGATAAATAAGATGAGGTAAATATTTACCCTTCGTGTTGGACTGCACTAACAGAAACCAGGACCTGGACTATGCTGACAAGCAGAGCTGGCCAGTGGGTCTGCTGTAATGCACTCTGGTGAGATGAGCGTGTCTGCCACCTCTTTGGCTATTCTGTTTTGCTCTGGACCTCTTAGAAAGATGCGTGGATCGGGGGAACTCTGCTAGTGAAAGGTGTCATGCTGGCATCCTGAGGATGGAGAGGTTCTCAGCCTCTGCCAGCCTGGTGGCATGACATGTTGAGGAATGCTGGTCTAATTCTTCATGTGCTATGGGGAGAATCTCCAGGGTACATCTCCAGATACAGGGGGTTGGGAGGCCAAGAATGGCTCCCTAGTCTTAATGGAGATCTCTAATGTCCATAAGTTTCTAGGGATCAAACATTTTGTAATTGTATTGATACCAAATCCCTTTTTTGAATTCCCAGTATGAAGTGGGAAAATGACAGTGTTTGGTATGGGGTTAAGACATAGCTCTGCCTATAAAAGTAATGCTAATCTCATCTTCTCTGTCAATTTTAACATAAGTTTGGGGCATTCTTCACTAATAAATCTTCATGTGGGGTGTGAGAAAAGCCAAGTGCATTCAAATTTGTGCATTGAAAATTCTTCCTGGAAAGAGAAGAAAAATGTTACTGTTTGTAGAGAAATAATGTTTGTAATTTCTAGTAGGCTGGGGTAACCCATCCACTACTTCACAACAGTAAACTAATTAGAATTACAAAAGCCATGAAGAAATATAAAGTGTTAACTTGATCAAATTTGGAATGGGGCTGCCCACCTGTTCTTCTAAATATAAGTGACTGCAACATGACCTGTTAGTCGTCAGAGATGAGTAAGCCAGAGCAAGCTTGCACTGAGCCCTGGCTCAGGCTGGGCTCTCTGTCTGTGAATGAGGGCAAGCCAAGGAAGGGAGAAACCTGCAAGAACATCTTGGCACTGCTTCCTGGCTCCCAGGGTGACCTTACATACATATCACTTTATGTAATATTTTTTTTCAAATGTGTATAGTCAGCTCTAATGGCTTGTTGATCCCAGCTAAGCTCTTTGGCTTGGCTCTGCTGTCAAGTGTTCTTGTTCACCCGGGTCTAGTAAGTTATGTGGCTTGAAGCTACAGGCATTTCCTTACTATATGGAAATAAACTCAAAAGCTCCATTATGATCATTTGTTGAAACAGCTCTGACTTATCGCACCAAGCTTCTCCAATACTGACAAGCTAAACAACTTTCACTTAGTGCAAAACCCTGCCAAGCAAACCTGCCTCCAGATCTTTTCTGCAGGGTGAAGGAGGTGTCTTACAGAAGCTCATTTAAACAACTTCACACCATCCTTCTCAATAGAATTGAGTCTGCATAATCTGCATGAATCTCTTGACTTAAACATTGAATCTCAATGCATCACTGCTTAGCGGGTGACAGTCACCATCCAAGTACTACTAATTAGCTTTTTATTTAAATGAATGCAGACACTAAACTTTCGTGAGCATGGCACGCTTGCCAATTGCAACTCCAGAGCAAAGCTCTGAAGTGCTCTTGTTAATTCCGCACATTCCTCTTAGGCACATTTTCCATGTTGCTGTCCTATAGATATCTTCCTCTGCTCTGCTGCTCATATCCTAAAATACAGGCTTATTATTTATTCTGCCTAACATATCCATTTTCCTAGGGGGCCCTGGCTATCAGGTATTAAATATCTGTTTTGGTGAAGTAATGTTATGTTTCTGCTAATGCTGTAACTCTGCCTCGCTGCAGTGATCCTACATTGGCTGATCTTAAACCCTTTAGGGTACACTGGTTAGCAGCTTCTTTTCTGAATATGTGTTATTTTCTTTCCCAGGGGCACTAATTTGAAGAAGCAGCCCTCCTTCTGATGATAATATAGAGCTTGACTGTTACTTGCAATTTAGTGGTGTGTTGACATTGAAATCCTGTCTTCACTTCAATTTTATGTGTTTTATTTATATACATCATATACTGCACTTGTTACTGGATTAAAAATTGTATTCCTAATGACTTCCATGGCAATTTTGAAATAGCTGCATGTATTGCATAAATAACAAGCTTTTCAGCTGAAAAGTGATTTACATCTTCCCAAGTTGCACGATTTCTTTGTCAGTCTTATTAAAAACTCTCAAAGGGCACTTTCTTTTTACCTCCCTTCCCTTTCCCCACTGTTGTATCTGTAATTCAGTGGTCTCAGAAGCCACAGGGGAGTGGCAACCCTCCACAAGCAGGCAGGCTGACAGCAAGTAGCGCTGGCTCAAAGTCCTACCCAATGCCTTTGCTACAATTATACCTTAGCTCTGTTCTGCAGTATCCTGCTTGTATGCTCCTGGACCCCTTCTAAACAGGGATTAAGGGCGTAAAAATGAATTGTGCAAGACTCTCCTCTAAAGTGATTTTATGCTGTGGGGAATGCTATTAGAGATTAACTTTTTGGACCATAAAACTTCTTTCAAATCTCTTCTAAGCTGGATGTGAATTCTAGTTTCCTGAGGTGAATAAATACAACTTTCCAATCCTGTTCCACCCACCTGCCAAAATCAGGTCCATAAGGGCAGCCAAAATCTATTATTGGTTTACACTGGTGCAAATCTTCTGACGTTAAAGGTTGAATCTGTGTAACTGAGAGTGGCATTTGGCTTGTGGCCTTTGTATTTTATGTGGCATCCATGAAGCCTCCAGTTCAGACTAAACTCTTGTGACCAGATATACTAAGAGGGGGCTGGTGAGGGGAAGTAATGAAGACAAGGTAGTTAAAAAAAAAAAATTCTGCATACTTGCATGTGGGCATATGAGTGTGTGTAAATGCTCTAATTGCTTATTTCTCCTTTGTATATTAATAAACCTACATAAATAAATTTATAATAAATAAAATCTGCAAATACAAATTTATTTTGCGTTATCACTTCCTTCCAGAAGAGTAGCATTTTTTGGAAGTCTGTAATGTATGTGCGTGAAAGCCAGTCTGTTAATATTTTTCTCTAACATGGAGAGGGTTTGGGTGTCAACTTTGCCAGTTTGTGCAGCATGTAATACCCATCTGGTAGTGGTTAGAACAGAGGTTCCATTGTAATAGAATTGTGATAAGTAACTGTTGCTTTTTTTCTTTCTTGCTGGCTTTTGTTTCTGTGTTGTCTTCTTTCCTTTTCACTATGCCATCTTTAGATGCTGTGATAATCATCTTTTCAGTTGAACGCTTCTGTATTCCACCAAGAAAATCTAGTAGCTTATTTTGTATGTTAGGTGATTTTAGGTAATATTAGAAGCCATTAATTAAAAAAATTCAATTAAGCAAAAATTATAATGATGGTTTCTTAGAAAAACAAATGTTTTTGACTATAGAAAGGACACTTATGTATAGAAAAACTTTAAAATAATAATACTGTCTCATTCCAAACAAAATAGAGAATAATAGGAATGGCCACTTTAGGTTAAAGATGATTCTACAACAAATTCAGTTTCCACTTGTACAGTTTTAAGTCTGTAGCAACTCCATTGAAGCAAGAGGAATTACTCAAGATTTACATACTGAATATCTCTTCACTATTGCCTTTCTTTTCACACATTTACTGGTGATTTCTTCACAAAGCTCAGTGACTTTAAGCAATGTCCGTGGGAGGAGAGGACTCTTTTAAAGTCTGAAAATATAAAAGAGGGCATCCAGGGCCAAACTGGTTATCTGTGGCTTTTAAGCACTGCTTGTCAGAGCACCAAAGTTTTAATATAGGTGAGGGAGTGATACCTAATATATTACAGCAACTGGAGTAGGTTCTTGGCCCACTGCAGAGGAAGTGCTGCATTGCGCGTGTGTAAGTAGCTTGAAATCTATGAAGGCTTTTACGAGCGCAGCTGAAAAGAATTTCTCTCACCCTCTCTGTCCAGCATGAAAGTTTAGAGTCTGAGTCTCAAGGTGTTAAAAATATGAATTGTGATTTCACATAATGTGTTGATGTGCATTAATCTCAATGGATCAACTCACACTTTTATTTTGGCCTTGAATATAGGTATTTGCAGACAGTGATTGCTCTCGTGAAGGTTTTTTCTAAATCTTGTGCTACTGCAAAATCTGTCTTTAAGTCAGAAGTTCTTTTTCTCACAAATGTTTTTAGGGGGTGTCTGTATCTGTGGGTGTTTCACTCAGATTCTTAAGAAATTTGCCTCAGAGCCTGTTTAACCCTCCTGTGGGAACTCAAAAGTTGGGGTGATTATTGGATCTTTCCTTTCTGACTTGGAAAGAGGGAAGGAAACAGAAAACAGAAGGGCAGTTCCTGAGGGAACAGCTGTACTGGTAGTCCTGTGGGGTTTCCACTGAAAACATGGCTCCCTGGACTCTGAGACAGTTGAACATCTTTTGTCATCTGAGCATGCCTAACAAATATGCTGAACTGCGTTGAGAGAGGGCAAAAAGCTGGATAGTTCTGGCAGAAATGAGGAGGGGGGGAAGGCCAAGTCAGAGCATAAAAGCTAGCTTCAGCTCTGCTTTCCAGTGGCTACAGGAAAAAGACTTTTTAAATTCTGCCTGTTGTCCTGGCGTGTTATAGGATGTGTGCAGGAATAGTGGCCTTTTCTGTCTGTTTTGTGTCTGTTTTTTTTTTTTGTGGGGGGTTTTTGTTGTGTTTTTTTTCCTGAAGTTCTCTCTAAATTTTATGCAATGCTGTAATCTTTTCCTTTGTGATGAGAAAGTTCATGTTTCAATAGAGGAAGCTACTAGATAGGGAAGGGCCTGACTGCATTAAAAATTAAACTGTTGTGATCTTTATTTGATAGACATATAAAAAAAAAAATGATCCAAGAGTGATTTCTCCATGTATTATCCCTCTCCTCATCTGTGAATCTAGTATCAATACCTCACCATTCTGTAATATTACATAACATACTCAGACTTTTTTGTTTTCTCCTGCTTTTCATCGGTACTAGCTTTGGCTTAGATGAGAAGTGAGAATATAAAATAAATAAGGAGATACAAAGATATGAAGAATGACAAGCTTTTGAACAGTATGTGGCAAGTAACGATTGTGGCTTATGCTATGGAGCAGGGTGACAAAATGGCCCTAAGTGGCATGGGAAAGCCGACGTCGCTGCTGTTCCCAGCTCTAGCCTGGGGAATGCGAGGGGTGATGGCCAGCGGAGGAAGAAGGAGTGTGTGCGCAGATGGGTGCTGGTGCCCAGGCTCTCCAGGAGTGGGTGACACATAGTAGTAACTTATGTCTCTGGGGAGTAGGGTTATTGCTTGTTTGAAGCGGGCACTATTGATAATACACTCGTGCTTTTTAGCTAGAAAAATGAAAGATATCAAGACACTTGTACAGTGATGATTGCTAGAAAAACTTCACACCCACCATTCTATGAAGAAAATTTCATGTTCTGGCAAAAACAATTGTTTCTGGACAGGTGATCAGTATGCAAATTTAAAGGCAAAAGTAGGAGATCCTTGTTTCAAAATCAGCTGAATAATCACCACCCCACAATTTATTGTGGGAGTTCTAAAACCTGTGTTTATGGAGGAGGTGAAGAACAGCAAAGGTAGTATGAGGTATTATGATTTTTTGAATTATCTATCTAGTATAGATTTTAAATTCTGATTTTTTAACTAGTGATTTCTTTGGTATAAAGACTCAATTTAAATACTGTATACTGTCTACTAAATCATTTAAGAAAATGAGGAGATGTATGTAATCTAGTTTATATAGGAGAAAGTGCAAAAAAATACAGCACAACCAATTGTGATAAAAAGGTACTGGCGTGTATTAAATGATGTGTAGGACAATCATGAGAATGAACTCCAAGTAGCCTGTGATCTTAATGGAAAAACTGTGAAGCATGTACAACATTGTACTCGCAGGTTTCCTTTGTTATGCTTTACATGGTAATGGATACCTGGTGACCAAAGAAACTATTTTCTGCTGCCGGTTGGGGATCAGTTCCTAGCAAATAAATGGTCTGCTTCATTTTGCTTTTGTGTGTTTTTTTACCCCCAGCTTTCTCTTCTCTCTTCTTTTTTTCCCAGCTGTTCAGAAAATAAAAGCATTAAGTATGCAAACAGATTACACTGAGTAGATGCTAAACTTCTGGAATAACTTTTTACAGGGTTAGGCTCTCTGCTTTCATGTATATGTACGATTCATATTCAGGTATGAAAAGCTAAATGACTCTGCCTAAGAATCCTACAATTGCTAAAACCAGGGAAAGTTTTGCCATCTCTTCTTTCACTATAAAATTGTCTTGTCTTAAGCCTCTTTCTTTTCAGGTTTCAGGTAAGTTCAGTAAAGCGTGCACCAGAGAATGCAACTGCAGAAAACCACTCTCTTAAGCTTGCGAGCTCTATCTTTTGCCTTTTAGGAAAGGATTATGACAAATGATAAGTTAAACTCCATGTCGCTGCTTGCAAAACTTGAATTGCTCTAAGCAAGACATCCAGCAGAGCTGCTGAATAGCATGGTGCAGGACTTAGCACTGTCAGTTTCTGCAGGTTTTGCCAGGCTCTTTCACGGCTTTTCTTCATATCTTATGAATTTTGTCTTCTGCAACTCTGTTAGCAACAGATAGAAAACTGAAAGAGCAGTAAGTGAAGTTGTTTTAGCTGCCTTTGGGTCACTGAACTTCTAAGCAACCAAAAGACCTTTTGCTATAACCTCTTCTTTAAAATAATAATCACAAAGATTAAAATCCAGATTTTTGTCTTTTTTGGCTTAGATTTAGGGATGAGGGAAGGAGGGAGACAGACAGACAGCTCTTCCTGACGACCATCTACTCTGCCTTTATTAGTTATTTTCCTTTAAAACAAGGGTGTTATGACACTAACTTGGACAAAACGTCTAATACCTGGGCAGGTAAGGGTTTGGTGAGACTAGTATTTAAGTTAATTTAATTCATAATATTGAAGCATCTATCACATGTACAGAACCATAATCTGTGAAGGTAGTTCTGGTGTTTTGTGCGAAGTAGGATATACAGTCATAGGGTAATTTCACACTGGCTGGGAGAGGGCAGCTTTTGCAATTGAATAGAACAGAGAGTCTTAGCTCTTGAAGTGACAAAGATGAGTGGCCTGATGAGGAAAAATATCATGGAGAAGGAAAAAAATTTCAGTGGGGCAGACTGACTTGTAATCTTTTCATATTGGAATGCCAGGCTATCAGGGGAGCAGAGAACATGTCTCGTGGAGGCTCAGAGCAAATCGCATTGAAAGACTCCTACTAGGTTGTCCAAGTTTACTTTAAACTGTTCAGTTTTTGTAAACGCCTTTACTCCTCAGATATGGTTATGCTGAACCAGTGGCATTTCAAATGATATTTTCAACAGTTCAAATATTCATGCTTATATCTCTTGTGCCAAAATACTGTTCTTTTAAACAGATATTTTTCTGTATATTGGCATGACTCAATGAGCAATAAATAATGATTTTTTTAATCAAATAATTTTCATGTTGAAAAAGGGAATAAGAAATTTATTAACTTTTTATTTAAACAAGAAAACACTTTGTTTAGTGTCAAATTGAGATTTAAACACCCAGAACTGAAACGTTAAAAATTACTCAGTATTAAACAGGCATACTTTAATTTTTCATAAACTTTTCAATACGATTGTAATTAAGAACAGATGAACTTAAACGTGCCATTCAGTATCAAAGATTTTGCTGCTGGCAAGGTAACTTTTCCCTGCAGCTGCAATATAATAAGGGTTTTTGTTTGTCACGAGAATTTTGACTGATTTCAAGGACCCAGTTTTGTGACTGAATTCTGAATCTCTTGGTACTGTAAAGAGTTTAGAGTCTAGTGTGTGTAACAGCACCTACAAAGCAAAACCAAAGTTAATGATAGGAAGCTTTATAACTATCTGTTTTGTAGATTAAATGGGGCTGTCTTTTCTGTTTTAGGTCAGTATCCTAGATGTCCAGTTGGCTCAGGGAATTGTTAACAGGTTGCCTCCGTCTGCAGGTGACCAGTGTGAATATTGCTGAACTTGATAGCATCTGAAAAGTATTTGGTGGCATGTGTGGAGTAAGTTTGGAAATCTCTGCTCTTAATGGACAGATATCTGTGGTACAGGAGCTGCATTCACAACTGGCGGTTCTGTTGGCACTTTTGAGGCAGGCACAGGGTGAATGAAAATATGCATTCTGCTGACCTCTAGATATCATTCTCTGAGTCAGGTCTTAGATGTCTTAATGAGGGAGCAGTGTTTGCTCCCCCTGTTTTGTACCCATGTGGGAATCTCTATCTCTAAGGCCCCAGTTAGGCATATGTCACCTGATACTTACCTAAGACAGGGATTCCCTTTCCCTGATGGAATATTCCAGCAAGGGAGTTGTATGGATGCAGAAGGTCGAACACTTCAAGCAAATGCCAGAATTATAGGCAGCTGATTTTGTTTCCTTCCTGGTAGGTTATGCTTGGCTGGCTCTCCTCTTGTCTGGGAACAACAGTATCATGAAGTAGATGCTCCTGTGTCATTAGATCCAGTGCCCATCAATAACAGAAAATCAAAGACAGTAGCACCAGAAATTAAAGCATTTTCTGTTTGTCAGTCTGCTAGTATTTTTAGGAAGATGATGGAATTTGGCTTGTCATCTAATGCATTGATCCTTTTCCAAATGTCAGGTCCCCTGACCAGCCGCCCAAGTCACTCTACCAACTGTCATCCTCCCTTGCAGAAAGTGGAATGCACTGGAGTCGGCAACTTGATGAAGAATTAACAGCCTCTGCCAGCATGCTCTAATTAAACAGCTATATAGACAACAGCTGTGAAAAATTCAGCAATCACAGAATGTTTATTATTGGAATTAAAACACCTCATAACTAAGATATGCATTGATTTGCATAACATAGATTTGCATCGGTTACCATCTCCTGGAAGGAACAAGTGGTGCCATCTTACTGTGCCTGGGCTTTCTGAATGTTTCTGTCGCTTTCACTGTCACCCATCTGCCTCTGGTTTGTTAACCATAGTTAGAGGGTTGATCAGCTTATTTGCAGCAGATCAGGATCTACATCTGTAGAACTGTGATGCTGAACACTACAAGGAACTCTAAACTCACTTTGTCATGTGGTCCATGGGGTATTGCTGTATATCAATCTTCTAGGCACAGGGACAGGACTCTAGATTTATTCAGACTTGGGCAAATCAGGAGTAACGCAGCAAATACTAGTTTAGTTACATCGACATTTAGTTACATTGACTTTTACGTTACTATGAGGGTGAGACCCTGGCACAGGT
>Ga0181612_183070_pt1 | contig 13397 bp, 9 predicted proteins | sample HoacroProtozoa21_FD_119630 | JGI IMG/M metagenome (GOLD analysis project Ga0181612, IMG submission 119630) | Hoatzin crop microbial communities from Cojedes, Venezuel. Combined Assembly of Gp0051906, Gp0051904, Gp0051908 | reverse complement strand
TTCTTCCCACCTCTCAGCTAAGCTGCGCCTTTTGAAAAGGTTGCTGCTTCAAAGTAAACAGATGGGTAACCCACATCCTCGGATAAGCCAGGCAGGGGGGCAGTGCCCTGCCCTGATCTGTGCCAGGGGAAGAGAGTGGGGAACAGTGTCTGTGCCACATTGCGTAAAAGGTCGCTTTGCTTTGCCCTCTCCTGTGTTCACTGCTGCTGAATTAAAGATATCTCATGGCTGTGCAAATGGCATCTGTACTACCAGCTTCCAAGGACTTACTAAATAATAGGACAGGTATGATCTTTTTATTCTTTGTGTCCTACACCTGCAGAAATAAGAGGTGACAGAACCAAACTAAAGGACCAGCGTGAGTCTGTGGCATAGCCCAGGACAGACCCCTGAGCCCTTGATGCCTTACACTGAGTGCCAACACAATTTTTTTCTAACTTCTTGAAAATACTTCCTTCCCTTCCCCGTAATATTAACATTTACTCCCAAATGTGGTTGGCTGAAACCATGTGTAGACCTGGAAAATGCCTTTTATTCCTTTATACATGTTGTAGCAATTTCTGTTCTGAAGGCCTTGGACCTTCTGTGGCTCATTTTTTCATGTGCTTTTAGATTTTTAAGCAAGTGCAATAGCAACTGCGAGTGAGAGCAAAACCTTGCCACACAGAGACACTAATTTTCTTCTGTTACAGAGATTAATGTTATTCTTTTTGGATACAAAAAAAATCTCCTGGCTGATGAACTTTGCTGTGACACTGGGCGGGAATGGCTCCAGACTGTTAGTCTCTCTCTTTCTCCAGAACCGCTTTGCTCAGCAGCTATTTGTAGGATACTGAATAAGCCAAGGAGCCATGCCAGTTCCTGTTGAGAACCAGTGATCAGCTCTTGTGCTGGGGGAAAAGGCAGTAGGAGCTGAGCTCTTCTGAGGGAAAGCTGCCTTTTTAAAGACCTGTCAGCTGCTGCCAAGACCAACAAGGCAAACAGCCCTTGTGGGCATCTGTGAACCCGTGGGGCTGGGAGGTCTCTGCTGGTGGCACAGTCCACTGGGTGAAAACACCCGGGGTCTGGAGGAGCCACTGGTCCTTTCTGATTAACAGCCTCCGACAAAACACATTTTCATCTAATTTACCTCTTTTGGCTTTCAAATAAGCAAGTAATGTCACACCTGCTTAGCAGCTAGAATTATGCAGCACCATAAATTAAACTTTTTAATTTGCCAACATTTCTGGCTTATGCCGTTTATCATTCTGAGCCATCCTTCAGCGCGGCAGACGTGTTTCGTGCAGGGCTGTGTACGGGAGGGGAATCGTTTCCCCTTGCCTCACAGTGCAGGATGAGGCACGGATGGCAGCAGGCGCTGGGTGCCAACACCAGGAGAAGCTCTCCGGAAGGATGCACCATTAGCGAAGTCATTAACACAAGGACACTTGTGTGGCCATGCTGTGCTTTGCAGCTGCTTTCGGTGAAGTGACCTGGTGTGGTCGTGCTGTTCAGGTCCCCATGGCACGGACCGAAGCCCTCTGCAGCGCAGGCGCCTTTGCTGGCTGCTTTGCTGCTCTGAGATACTTGGAGAAGTTCTTAAAAATGGGAGCACGATGCTCACATTAGTGATGCTGTTCCAGCCAAGTAGACCTCCTTCTTCTCCCTCAACTCAAGGCTTAAAGCTACTTAACCCATGAGACAGGGAATGAGAGAAGAGGCTATTTCTGTAAATGCATTTCACTGATGAAAGATGGGCTTTGAACATTGATATCTCTTGAAAACTCTTTAATACAGTGAATATCTGTTGGAAAAATATTGATGAGACTGCGTTTTACATACAAGAGCAAGGCGGTGCTGGTGCTTAGCACAAGCTTCCTGGAAGCCAAATCAGAAATGTGAGCTTGTCCCAGGTCTGTAATGCCAGACAAAATGGGGTGCCTGCAATGTCTTTTTCCTGTGAAAATTTGCCACATGTTTTCCCCCACTGCCTTTCCTTTCAGGCCAACTGCTGAACCCCTTCTCACTGCAGAGTGGTGGTGGGTTCTCCTTCCAAATATGAAATAAACACTTGCTCTTGGACTAGAATAATTTGGGATGGGGGATGGGGAATGGAAACACTATAGTGAAAAAATAATTTCCTTTTGAAGAAATAGTTGCAGTCACAACAATTTAATTTTTGAACAAATCTATGAAGAGTTGTCTAGGCAGCAAGTAATACAAATGAGTTAAACTACTCATATGCAGTTGCCCTTTTCCATAAGCAAAAAATCCATATCAAAACTGATATAGATATATGTGGATGTGCTTAGGATAAAAGAACTGCATTTAAAGAACTTGACCCAAAAATGGTAGCACCACAGAGTCTAATATAAACAAGAAGATGAGGGCGATTTGTGGCACCTCACAGAGAGAGTTTAATTTGGATGCTGCCTCTTCTTTCTGTAAAATGTCCCTGTAGCTGCTGGAAAAGTAATTTGGGAAGAAGCCAAGAAGAACAGCAGAGAATGGCACAAACCTCTCGAACGAGAAGCAAAGTCCACCCCCACGTGCAACACAGCACAGCTTTTCCTCTCTACTGTCTACTTTCCTCGGGCCAGAAGAACAGCCCGGCATCAGTGGGCAGAAGGTGGGTCTCACATGCTGGCCTGGCTGCTGGGACCCTCCTCCCATTCATTAATAACGGCCTTTGGAGGACCTGCAGCCTCTTTTGACCTTTTTGCTGTCTATTTTATAGCACCGGTGTTCTGGCAGGGGCAATACCAGGGCCGTGGCCCCGGGGCTCAGAGGAGATGCCTGTGGAGCAGCACACCATGTCCTGTGCGAGCTGTGTCTGCGCCTACGGCCTGGTGCTGGCAGATGCAAGGTCTGTCCCATAATACAATAACTCACAGCCAGATCTGCCTGGAAAAATATCCCAAAAAGGCTACAGTTCCTAATACTCCGGTCACAAGCTTCAGCAAGGCTGGAGGCTTTTGCCAGTTGCTGTTTGCACCAGCTTTCCTCTGTGTGCCTTTGCTGGACAGCCTTCTCCTAGCAGGGCTTGTCAGGGGGAGAACAAAGGAGCCGTGAAGGCTCAGAGATGCGTTCACTGAGGCGCCAAAACTGCTCTTTGATCTCAAGCAATCAGGACAATTCATGGAGGTTTTATCTTGTTGCGGTCTCTTCTGGGGGAAGACAATCTCTTGAGCAAGTTAAATATGCACATTGCACACAAGTTACTGATAAACGATCTGCTACATTATATCCATGCTGTTAGGGATATAAAAATCCTTTGTTTAAATTAACACTACATTATTGCTGTTCATATTTAAATTAAAGTGTGGAGACCAAGTCTGGAGTAGTCACACACGTCTCGTCCCAAAGGCCCTAGCTGTATTTATTCAGCGTAGGGATGGATGCGGGAGAGTCAAGGTCAGTAAGCGTGTTTGTGCCTTGGATGTGCCAGCACCACCGAGCCCCTCTCAGTCAGTAATGCAAATGCACCGCGTGGGTAGCAGAGCGTGGCTTGCTTCAGCTTACTGCTGGGCCTGGAGCAGCAGTGCAGTGGTGGAGCGAGCCCATCCCCATGGGTCAGTACCGTTAAATGTCTTCTGGAAGCCAAATCAAGTAGGTGGATGCACACACCTCATCACCATGTGAAGTGTATTTAGAGATTCACACCTGTGAGTTATAGCAAAAAATATGCTAACATATACAGCAATAAGGTGTGATTTGTGATGTTAATTACTTTCCCATCTATACATTTACTGACAAAATATATTGCATAATTTATGAAATTGCTTTAGCACTCAGAGTACAAATGGTTCCTCCTGATTGGCTCAGTTCAGTGCCATATGTTGTACAGAAAATGTATTTATACTCAATGAAGATATAAATTGTAAGGAAGCCTTGAGTACAATGATAAAATTATAAACACATTTTCTGCCTGTTGAACACAGAATTTATATTCGTAATCTTATCTTGATTGTGTTGCAACAGTCAGCTTGGCTTCTGGTTTTTCCCCTAAAGGCTTTCTTCAACTATTCCCTTACTACAAGTGTTTTTTGAAGCTCTACAACCAGACAATTAAGTGAGTACAAAGGGGACAATAATTACTTCACACAGCCAGTATCGTGTCATGTGTGGTAATGTCTTTCTTCCATTTAGTTTATTTGACCTAATGGTACATTACATTGATAGATTGGCTTCCAAGTCCGTATTCAACTCGGTTACCACCAGCTTTAAGAGAACGTTGCTGGTCAAAAAATACATAAATGTGCAAAAGCTTGAAAAATGGAAAGAGTTAAAGTGATCCAGGGATTTTTCATTTTCATTAACTGATCACGGCATTTCAAATTTAAAATCTCCTGCTATAATTTTATATATTATATATATATAAAATTTCATTTCCCCAATTGCTGAAGTTATATTATCATATAGGAAGTTACTTTAAATCTAACTAGGAGAATCATCCTTCCTGAGGGGATTTGGGTTTAAAATATGCAAGAGAGGAGAGGTGATGGTAGGCCTTGTTGCCTGCACACAATCTATATCAGCCTGTGGAGGCAGACAGACCTCTTCGAGGACGACTCACTCCATGGCCGTCTCTGTCTCCACGGGAAAACAGCCTTGGGGTAGGCAGACTCCTAGCAGGGTCCTTGGTCAGGTGGCCATGATTTAATGACTGATTCAGAGCCTTGGCATGTGTTTCATTTGAAATAGAGCTTTCTGACAATCCTGGTAGACGTTGGCCAAGTTCGCCAAGTATTTTTTGGCGGTTTTTTTTTTCCTCACCCCTTTCCAGAGAGAAATGAAGATCTGTTTAACTGCTGCCAGGTTCGTTAGCTGATTGATGGGCTTGCTGGCCTGGCTGAGCACTGCTCTGAAGGTTAGGCTTCCTGAAAGCAGAAGGAAAATCCCCCCATGACCACTCTGGCACTTGTAGAACAAGCAATTCGTCTGACTGGCTGCTGGATGTATTAATATTTGAAGTTCATTTGTCTGCTTGAATAATCTAGTGCCAAATCATGTAGCCATTTATCAGTTGTAATGGGAAGATGCCGCTCTTGCCTGACCGCCTCTAGAAGGCAACCACCATAACCTCGGCACATTTGACACAGCTGATTGTGGAAAATTACATTGCAATATTGTTCTGACTGCTTGGTTACAAAAAGTATTTAGTGACTTTATGTGCAAGGTTGGACTAAATTGTATCTCCGTAGTCCAGATGAAGTACAACGAATGGATTTACAGTTGTACCAGCAGTACCAGTTAGGGGAGGGTTTCCAATTCTTCCTAAGAGTCTCAGCTAAATGGAAACTTCATGTGACAAGTACATGCATTGATAGAGAGCGGTCTCAGCAGAGCTTTTGGGAGGGGAGAGAATGCTCTATTTGAAAACATGGAAGGTAAACACCACCCAAGGCAACAAAACTCTGCCCACCTTCAGCAGCCAAAGCTCTGCCCCAGGCTGCACTGCTGACAGGTGTGGTGGGATGGCAGATAGGAGGGCAACGCTGTGAGCATGAATGAGAGCCTTCACTGGAGAACACGCGCTTGGCAAAGCCGCCTGTCGAAACAGGCACAGGGTGGACACAGACTGGTGCTTGAAGTGTAGTCAGAGGCTCAGAATGTGGGTCAGGGTGATTTGGCAAGAGGGGATATTGGCAGCGGGGAGGGAGGAAGGAAGGGAGGAATGACAACAGAAGGAGAGGGGAGCTCGATTTGACCAGCAGGATTTGTCATCTGATAGAAAGACAGTACGGCTTAATATATCAGAAGCTTTTATTCAGATCAATTACAACAACTGAGCTTACCGGCCCTTTTGGCTGTCAGGCTGAGGCACAGCTCCATGCTAGGCAGCCTAAAGAAGGCAGAAGGCAGACTGATAGCAGTTCATTAATTTATTGTCACTGAAAGATACAAATTTGTGCATTTGCTATCTTCTTGCTAGATCTCGATAGAGATTGGTATAGGCGGGCTAGAAGTACCAGGATGCAAAGAGTATCTAGGCTGGAGGATGGCTTGTATTTTGCTCATATCCTACCAAGCCAATGTAGATGGAAATGGAATATCATGAAGCAAAAGAGTTGCAAGCCATTGGCAGATGTTTTTTTAGCGGTGCTATCTCTGTGGATTTGCTCAAAAGCTGGTTGTTTTCAGATGGAGACTGTAATTGTTCCAAAATACAAGGCTGCAATCCACTAGTGTTGTTGAATCTGTGCTGATCCCCTGTAACCGCAAAGCTACATTTTGTTTTATGTGGTGTGTAAGATTGATTAAATTCCTGTACATGGCCAACAAAGGTCGTGCTCCTTATGCCTGGCTGCGTGCGAGTTTCACAGACCTTCCCACCAAACTGTGCAGACTGGAGAACACGGGGATGAGCAGATAATGAAGTCTTCAAGGACCAACATCTAATTTCATCCCGCTTCTCATGTGGCAAGGCAGTAACTATATTTCACTCCCAAGACTTTTCATCTCCAAAAGGCTTTATATTATAGGCTGATTGTTATATACTGTATGAATCAGAATTTCCAGGGGACACAACATCAGGCTAGTTCTCTATGCGTTCAGCTCAACTTCTAAAGGTTACAAATACAGAGAGTGGCAAGACTGCATACATCCCAGTGTCTCTTCAGAGGCTGTAATTACTGACCCAGTGTGTAATATGAGTATTAAGTACGTGATTCAGCGTGGTGCTCTGCCTTCTGAGTTATCTGAAGTTAATAGTTTCTGGGGGAGCAACTCATCAGGGTCAAATGCCACCTCCTTGTACAGCATCTCCAGTCGTGCAGGTCTGGGAGCTCTCAGGCAGGGCTCTGCTGCACCTGTAATGTTCATTCACAGCATAGCAAAAACACTAGCGGAGATTTTTTTGTTGTGGTAACTGCTGGTTATAGACAACATTAAAATGGACTGAATACTGTACAGATACAGAGAAGGCCAGGTATCTGCCCCAAATTTTCTGCCATGCACAATTGAATTCCATGTTTTTATCACTTTAAGCGAGTAGGTCAATCTGCCCCTGTCTATTTAGGATCATTTTAAAAACGTGCTTTTAATAACATACATCATGTGCTTAATTTTAAGCACCTAAGCAGTCCTACTCATTTTACAACAAGTAATCTCATATTTAAAACTTTTTGTTGAAGCGTATCTTTGCCTGGCGGCTGTAGACTTTGGTCCTACAAACACTTCTATGCCATCTGTGGTGGGCTGGCCCCAGCCAGCAGCTATATCTCCACACAGCCACTTGCACACTCCCTGCACCTGTGGTGGGACGGGGGAGAGAATAGGAAGAGAAGAAGCATGGAAACTTGTGGGTCAAGGGAACAATAGTTTAATAAGTGGAGGAAAGAGGAAGAAGAGCAGGGAAAAAAACCCCAAGCAACTGATGGAAAGGCATTCACCCACCATCTCCTGCAAGCCAACCAATGCCCAGCCAGTCTCCTAGAAATTGCTTCCTCCCCTTTCACCCCAAGATCCAGGCTTTAATGCTACTCTTGCAAATCAGATTTTAGAAATAGGATTTAAAAACACAGGAAGCAACTGCTGCATGCATTGTCACATTAAGGGTTGTTCAGAAACAAATCCAGAACATACTCGGACTGCGCTCGCTCCCCTGCCCGTGTCTCCTCTGGTGGGCTGACCCGCCTCAGGACAGCCATCAGGTTTCCACTCTGCTCTTCCCCGAAACAGCCCATCCTGTAGACACCACACACGTAGCACGGCCAGAGGATTTACTGCTCTGTGGAGTGCCTACGGACTGCATGCAGGGGAAGATGACATTTGCATAAGCCTGCCCAAACGAGGATCACGCCTCTATTTGCTGTAACAGCAAACCAAGGAACTTCTTGGACTATGAAGAGATCCATCCCACCGTCTTTTCCCCAGCCCTTTCACGCCAGCCCTAGGAACATTTCTCCAGCTTTGCCCCTCTCCCCTCAGCAGTGTCTTGTACCGGTAGCCGAGGGAGAAGTGTTCAGTGCAGGCGCTGGGGACTCCCCTCGCTTCCTGAATTCCAGTACCTGTTTCCGTTTCTTGCCGAGACTGCAGCTCCAGGACCACACAGCAGAGCAAACTTCACATGCTGTGGCGTAACAGCTTAGTTCAAGCCAGTGTTTGGTGCCCTTTAACGATGTTTAGGAGCTAAAAACTGTTGCATCATCTTTCTTTCCGACACACTTTCCAGCTTGTCCTTCTCCTCCTGCAGGTTGCTCCACGTCTGAATTCCCGATGATAAAACGTGCCGCCACGACAGGACCGCTTCCCCCTCAGTCTGACTGCGCCCTCCGGAACCAGCTGGGGACTGTTCCCAGCAAACCCCCCTCCTTCCTCGCTTTGCTCATTTCGTTTGTTGTTACCAAAGACCTGCACTTTCAGAAAAACCCACAAAATACATCTTGCTTTCTTGTCTTAATACAAAAGTTCCAAAAGAAAGGCCTTCTCTTCCTTACCTTAGTGGCAGAGGCACGGGTCCAATGCGGTGGCTGCGAAACCGTGGCTCATGAAACGTTCAGCTGGGCTTTGAGGGAGAGGTAGCTCTGACTCTGTCAAGAGTTTAAGCCCTGATGGAAACGACCAAAATTTGTGCTTGTCATCAAAAAGCACAAACAACTCTGCTGCTTTGCCAGCCAAATCAATGAAATGCCAAACTTTATACTCAGAAAGAATGTTTTATGAAGAATTTCGCTCTGAGACGTTTTGATGCTTTGTGTTACAATATATTAAAGCCATATTGTGTAAATGAGTAGAACCCTGTAAATACTTTATAGCTGAGTATGAGAGATGCACTACAAGGAATGGTGTTGATGTGGAAATTTTTATGTTTTAGATTTGGAATTTTTGTTGGTTTTAGTTTATGATTATAAGGTATTAACCCAAGAAACCCATCATGTAACATCTTCACTGATCTGGATCCAAAGACTCTCTACCTTTTTTTTTTTTTTTTTTTACACCTGTCCCATTTCTTGCTCTCTAGTGCTATTTTTATACCATAGGGACTTTTTCATATCCACACATCCAAACAAAATGCAAGTCATACAAACTGCAGAGGTTACCAGTTCTCTACGCCGCTCTAGGCTGGAGATGAAGCCTGATGTGCACGTGACCTTTCCTCCCACCTTGTACCCATCTGGGAGTCACCACTGCTGCTTCCCCCACACAGCTCGTCAGGCTCAGAGCAGCACCTTCAGAAAAAACTGTTTTTCCTCTTGTTTTTAGTGATAACTGGAAGTTTCAGTTCCCACAATAAAGCTCCACACTGTTTCTAGAAATGCCTCTCAGTACTGCCTTAAAGAGGAAGAGAGGGCTAGTTCAGCGCTGCTGGCATTGCCCAGCTTCCTGAGCACGCTGTGCCACCTCCGCTCCAACCCAAAGCTAGAAGGGATCCATGTTCTGAATGCTAACCAGCCTCAGACCGCATCAGAGGCGAGCGCCAAGCACCACCATCTAACACAGAACCCAGGCAGCTGCAGGGTGGACAGCTCTGGGCCAAATCCCTGCTGACTGCGCACCGCAGCTCCAGCTCCCAAGTTCCAGCCCTCACAGAGTGCATTCTGCATTCTGCTCCCTACTTGCGGTAGGAATCCTTCACGTTCCACACCTCTATCCTGATGCAGCAGCAACAACAGTCACAGCAAGCCCTGACTGAAAGATAACCCAACATGTTGCCACTCACACACGATCGGCTTGGTCTCCTCCTTTTCGGTTTCTGCCATCACGCAGCTACCAAACACTGCCGCAGGTCTGGAATGCTGCATACACCGTAGCGCATACACCCCACACCACCATAGTGTATATGCTATACAATGCTGTATACGCTGTTATGTAACCTCTTCCAGACTACGCTCAATAAATTTTTACAAAAAAAACCCCCACACCTGGTCTTTGTTGCAGAAACTGTTTCATCGCATTTCTCAATTTTTTCAGGGGGAGGGTATGATTTTGCTGCCTCATTTGTGACCTGGCCCTGCTGCATCTCCGGTTCTCAGGCCCAGTCTGCCTACGCAGAGGGTGGCCCTGCTCCCACCTGTAGCCTAGCCCTCTCCAGGCCATCAGCTACGTAGGGAATGTGCCTCCCTGCCCTCCAGCCACGCGACTGGGCTGGATGAGGAGTGCTCTAAGGGCAAGCGAGCGCAACGCTGCAGTCAGGCAGGGGAAGCCCGACCAAACAGCGCGGCAGAGCTGCCGCCTCCTCCCGCTGCAAAGCGGGCTGCCCTCGGGGAGGCCGGCCTCACGGCTGTGCTACTTACACGCCAGCCTAGGGTCTCACTTTAGCTCGCGTCTGAAGAACAATGCTGTCACCTCTCTCTCTGCCCCTCCAACTGTTCCTAGACAAGCAACAAAGGAAAGTTATTCTTGCTGAAGTAACTAAAATATAAAAGAAACTCATAGTAATATTTGGCATTTTTAATTTAGGTTTGTTTTATTTAAGTTTAATGTTAATTCCATGCTGTGTTTCAGTAAGAACAATACAGATTCTGTATCTGTGGCTCCAGTCAGATATCCAGTAGTACAAATTAGCTTCAAGTTACACATACTGAACAAAAGAGGTTGAGCGAGCGAAGGGAGATGGGGAAAGGGGAGGGAGAAAGAAAAAATATTGAACACGCATGCAGGCTTATCAATGCCACCTTCAATGCTAACCTGCTTTGAGGAAAAGTAAAGAATAGGCAAGAATGAGCAGCCACGGATTGTTGAACTGTTACCAGCACCATGATTTTCAGCAACATTTCAGCAGTTTGGAAACTTTTGATTTTATACAGTAAAACCACTACAATATATGTCCCAATGCAACCTGTAACTTCAAGCTAAACACCCAATTAAGTTTAAACATTGGTATAAAATTCAGTTTAAACAGTTATAAAAAAAGAAAAACGCCACCACATGTGCACTACCTTGCCGTAACACATCTCTCCCCTACACGTCTAACGGCCTTCAGGTGTAACATCCACATCTAAGGGCAATCTCACCCCAGCTGGCAAGAGACAACAGTAATGCTGAAAGAGCCTTTACGCAGTCCTGTTAGTGTCTTAAAGAACCTAAAAGCTGGCACCAGTAAAATCCACAGAAATTCACTCTTGCCTTTAAGAACTTTTAAACTGTGTAAAAAAAATAAAAATAAAGAAACCCAACAGGGCAGGAACCTAAATTCTGAGACCCAATGTAAAAGTCAGATTTGGTGGTTCTCAGAGTGACACTGAGGGTTTTTGTGGGGAAGGGGAAGGGTGGTCAGAGATGGGTTCTCTTGTTGGCCTTTTGTGTCTCACTGGTTTTCATCTTCCACATCCTGCAGCGCTTCTTTATTCTGTTCTTCACCTATGAAAGTGTTTAAGGAAGACGTTAACTTACAGAAATGAGACCTGCAAAATGGCTTAACAAGCATCTAGAGATTAACAGCTTCATGCAAGTACACACGCTCGCTCACACACTTGCAGAAGTGATACACACGCGCTCATAACATAGCCAGTTCTGGAGTGAAGCGTTTCCATGGCAATTAAGCCTTATGATCACCTCATCGCATTTCATTCCCAACTGTAGCACAGGTTATTAGCAGACGTACTCTGTTGTAAGGACAAACCGACAAACCACCCCCTCTGACAACTGAGACTGCACACGTGATCAGTCCCTTTGGTCAAGGGTGAACAGCCAAGAGTCATCAGAATAGCTGCAGATCAACATCCTTACATTGGAACACACCTCCAAAACCCTCATCTCTACTCTGGAGAGCGCCAAGGACATGTACTGACTACAGAAGTGAGACCAAAACAGTTCTTAGAAATTAAGCTTCTGCCTGCCCAAGTCCACTCAAGTCCCAGCAAAGTACTGCAGTCAAGTTTATACAGTAACACTGACAGCATGTATAAAGGTACCAAAAGAAGTATGAAGAAACTTCCCCACTTCAAGTCCAACATGACAAGAAACACTAGGCTTGAGGTTATTAAAGGAAAACATTTTGTGGAAACAAATTTCGCCTGAAAAACAGCCAGTCTGGACCTATTCAACCAGGCTGTGACACGCAGTGATGTGCAAGTCTGCCCATAGGGACTCCGGCAGTAAGTGGCTGGTTATACGCCAGCCGCCCCGGGCGAGATGCATGCAGTGCCTTCTGCACGTCTTCGCCCGATTCCTACTGCAACAGCAAAAACTTCAACGTACTTCAGCTAGAGCCACAACACATGCACGATTAAGTTAATTGGCAAGAGAAACTGAGCAGTGTTTTCTTTACAATTATCCTTAACCATGTGAGATGGTACTCAAGGGCAATAAACAAAAAATACCCATTAAAAAAATTAATTTGAAATAAGATCTAATCAAATTACACTAATGACTTTCAGCATATAATCAGAATGCCTGCTCAGAGGATGTCCAGATTCAGAATTATCACCAGGTACAATACAAGGTAGATTTTGAAGGAGATGGCCTAGGAACACAAGACATCGGACGTTCAACAACAGCAACATTTACATTTTAAAATTATGTAACAGATCATTTAAGATAAGAAAGCAGGGGCCCTAACCCAGGAAGATGATTAAAAGATCTGAGCATGCTCTAGCCAATGCACTAAAGCAAATACTCCTGTAACAGGCGATTGTGAAAGTACTTTTCATGCTCAAATATTCTTAATATCCACCAGCTACGCAGCTCAATTCCCAAACACGTAAGTTGCTTTGGATCTTGGTCAAGCGTACTGGACCTGGACAGGGGTAAGAGGTCCCAGACTGGTGGAAGACTGCTTAGCCCTGGCACGGAGAAGTCAGACACAAGCAATTTATCAGCAAGAGAGTGGCAGAGGCAAGCATGATTAGTGATCGGAAGAAAACTGACACGGAAGAGTTCACTAAGCCATGACGAAGACTTACAAAGTAGAGTTTTTAGGAAATGAACAGTTGGACTTTCCTTTAGGAATCTATACAGCAGGAAAGAAGGGGAAAACAGGAATCATATGAAGACATTACAAGGGTGAAAATAAACTACACAGCTCATCTATGACATGGTTAACAGATACAGTAAATGAGATGGAAAAAAGTACAGCAGCTGAGTAACACCTGATTTTAGAACATCATTCCCACAACCTACGAAATCGAAATCAAAACAGGCAAAAGCTTAATGCAAAAGAACAAGCACTTTTCAAGTCTCCCCCACCCCTTAGGAAAATGGTAATAGTGGTGATCTTTCTGAATGCCACGATTAACTTTTACCAGTCTTCAAAAGGCTCTGTTTCGGAAATATAGAGTTCGTGAAGCAACAGTTTTAAATGCACTCTGTCAGCGTATGAACATGGTATGAGGAAATGAGAACACTTAACTTTGCACCTCTGTCTAAACATTATGCATAAACAGATTATTTTTTGTGGACCTGAAGAACTGCACCACGATTTTAAGTAGTTCTGCAGTATTTTATATTTTGTAATCATTATCCTTCTGGCATGC
>Ga0181612_174654_pt1 | contig 13397 bp, 9 predicted proteins | sample HoacroProtozoa21_FD_119630 | JGI IMG/M metagenome (GOLD analysis project Ga0181612, IMG submission 119630) | Hoatzin crop microbial communities from Cojedes, Venezuel. Combined Assembly of Gp0051906, Gp0051904, Gp0051908 | reverse complement strand
TGATCCTACAGTTTTCCCAGAACAAAATTTTACTGTCTTCAGATTTTGACTGTCTATTCATTTTTAACTGTCATGTGCACTGCTCCACTTAACTATGGTACTACACCGTGATCACTTCTGGGCACTGAAATAGAAATACTGTAGTTTCCTGTCTGTAAGAGCTGCTCCCAACACTTAACACCAAATTTTTCTTGCGGAGCTACCTTAAAGGCCCCTCCCAGTGAAGGCATCAAGGCTTAGACCTATTCAGTGTTCATAACCATCTAAAGGAAGAGGCTTAAATGAGCAGGTCCTTGTCCAATCCTTCTGAAGGCAGTATGGGAATTTGGCAGATTAGAAACTGAATAGGTACACCCAAGGATGTGTTGCTTCATAAACTGGTAAATGCTTTGTTGCTCCTGCAACCTAGATTTACTGTAGGCACTAGCAGACTTTGATTTCTTTACCTCTCCAGAAAGTTTCTGTGTGCTATTTTGCCCATAGCCATTGTTTTAAGGACTTGTTGCAGTCCTCCTTCCTGTACACCAAGGATCTGTAATTCTTTCCCGCTAGTAATAGCTTCTTTACACTTCCATATCAGTTCTTCTGCACCAGAATTCCCATTGTCCTCCCGTGTCCTTGTTCACCTCCTCCACCTTCCCCAACTCCAGTGCCTCTATGGATCTCTTCATTACATTGCTTCCAGCACACCAGAGACCATTGCGTCTTTGGCATTCCATATGGGGCTCGTGTGCCTCTGATTTCCACCTATGTCTCATCTCTCATTATCCCTTTCCTGTCTATGAGGCCAGCAGAGTTTTGAAATGTTGTTGGGACTAACCTTTTTTTTTTTTATGTAAGATGCTTCTCCACTGACTTGCTTCACAATCTGGAGACAACTTCAAGTTTGATAATAGTGGGTGGATTTACACAGCTGATGCCAGGTGGATAGTGTGCCCCTCATCCTATTTTCCAGTTGTTTGTCATTGAAATCATTTGAATTCTGCTCCAAATTCTCCCAACAGCTCATTCCTGAGCTTTTGCCTTCAGTGGGGTACAACTCTTCAAGAGTGTCATGTTACATCCAAAAAGAAAAACATCAAGCTGAGAGCAAGTCCTCACTACGTAAGCCAGCTCTCTTACCTCTGTAAGTGTATGACTAGTCATGCTGCTCTACAAGCAGGGAATGATTTGGAGTATCAAGCAGTTTGATAAGTAGAACTTGTGAAGAACTCAGTGTGTAGCTAAGCTCTCCATAGCAATATTAATGAACAATGACCTTGCTTTGAAAATACAGTGTATGTTTTTTCACTGCTTCTCTACACCCTCCGCTGTTTTCTGCTATGTTCAGTGTTCTTGGAATCTTCTGCCCTGCTGGGAGACCTAGAGGATCTAAAATTCAGTTTAGTAGTTCTAAACCCCAAAATGTGCACTCAGACAGGCACACATGCACATACAGACACAAGGGCTCACCTTATTAAAGAGTTTTTATTCATTTTCCAGCAGAGCTCTGTCATCATACTTGACTGCTAGGACTTAAAAGCACCACTTACTTTGTGTATGGATACACAGAAAAAGTCTTTGGGACAGCAAGATCAATTAATTTAAAATAATACAATGACATTTTTGGAGTTATAACTTCTTTTTTAGCTGAAAATAGGACTTTAAGAAAAGCACTTAATTTCTGTGTCATCATTTCTCCCAGCTGTACAATGGGATAATAACTTTGCTTTATCTCACTGGGTTTCTGTGAAGAAAATTCATTATTCTTGTGAGAGCCTCTACTACCAGAAATAAGGATTGTGGAAAAGCCTCTCAAAAACTAGTTGCATTTGGGCTTGTCATTGGTCACATGAGTAAAGTTAAATACATTTGTATTTATGTTAAATACTTTTGCTTGCTGTTTTTGGACATAGGTCAAGGCAGGTGTAATTAAGGCAAAAATCTAAAGTTTTAAATTCTTAAAATGAAAAGGTGATGTTCCAATTCAAGAAGACAATATCTTTGAAGTTAAGAAACTTTCCCTACATTTTCAGAATCTGCTGCTCTCTCTGTATCACAGCAGCATTTGTGGGGACAAAGGGAGAAAGCACATTCAGAAAACTCAGTCTATGGCACTTCCATTATGCTGTGTAGACTTACTAGCTTATTGTGAGGAATTTTGTTAACACTAGAGTGAGGAATTCTGTTCGGTGTTCTACTGCTTGGTTTTGATACATACCAGCAAGGATAAGTCCTGCCCCAGGCTGCTTCAGAGTCACATAGCCCTTCACTTGATGTTGCAGTTAAAGGTTCAGTCTGACCCTCTGGGAAGTATATGGTTACTTCTTTTTTTTCCTTTTTACATAAGTACGGACAGTATCCATGTTCTCCAGCAATCTTCATCACATGGCTTTTCACAGAAAGAAGAACAAAAGGTAGAACAAAAAGTACAGGTTGTCAAAGATGCTGTCACTTGGAACATATTTCTCCTGAGCTGTACCTGAAAGGGGAGATAAAAGAAAAGATGCTAAAATATTTTATGTGTCTTTGAGATAAGCTCAACGCAATTCCTGTTGTTTCTCTGCTAAAACACATCACTGACTAAAGCAACATAAAGCTCAAAATGCTGTCTTTGAAAATAGTTAGACAAACACTACTTAGAGGCTTGGTTGTTTGGGCTTTTTTTAACTTTGCTTTAGCCTGTCAGACTCTAGAACTGTCTCTCTGCCATTTACAGACTCTGCCTCTGCCCCCTTGCCATTTACAAGGGTTTAGACAGCTATTGCGAGTCCTCATCTCCTTTAGTTCTTCTGCTATAAATAGCAAGGTGTGGAGCAACGAGTGCCCACAAATGCCACTGTAACACAATGCAGTACTGCATGGGGACCGCACGGCTTACAGAAGAAAAGTGCCAGCCACCTTACAAACTCACCACTACCGTGTGTCTGTGCATCCGGCAGGCAAGTCACTGCTGCAGACCCCTGGTTTCACCAGGGCTCTATACAGTTCGCCCTTTGTAAGGATATTATGTTTACGCCTCCTCCTTGACTAGCAGCAGGCGGGGGTCAGTGGTTTGGTCTGCACACCGAACTTCAACGCTGTAGCAGCTGCGGTGCCTGAGCGGAGCGTGGTAGCCACTGCAAGAGGCGCTGCTGGTTACAAGCCGTGGCGTGTGTTTAATGTCTGCAGTCTACCTTAATTTGCGTCCTACCCCACATCAGGCCTGTCGTTAACAGCTTCACAGTTAGGGACAGTATTTTGCAAACAGTAAGGGGCAAATTCACTTCCAGACATTGATTCTTTTTTTAATCACAAGAAGCGAGAAAGCAGGGATCCTCCAAGAGTTTATACCCACACTCCACAGGCATGACACCATGCAGATAACAAGCGTTCTGTTCACCTCCCTAACTGGAAACCTCTGGTCTGAGCATCCACCTGTAGCCAGAAAAGAAAGAAAAACACTAAAGAGATTGATTGATCCGGTGCTAAAGCAGGTGTCTCAGACAAGCAGCATGAATTGCGCTCTGGAGCTTATCTCCTCCCGTTAATTATCAGGGTAGCCTGGAAAACTGGTTTAGACTAGATACTGGACTTCCACGCAGCTTAAGTTAGATGAGCTGACTTCCAGCACTGGTTGAAAGGAGGTTACATCAGAATCCTCCCTCCTCTGCCTAGAGCAGACTTTCTGCTTGCAGAAAGTTCAGGCAAAGCCGTGGCTTAATTTAAATCCATGGCAACGCTCTAACCAGACTAGGATTTCCCCTGTCATACCTGCTTCTGCTTCCTGCAGAATCCTAGCCTCACAAAATTACCAAGTGAGAACTGCTGCACTAAAACCTTTGGTCCAAATATTTCCTGGTATAAGAAAAGGAATAGCACATTTTGGAGAGATGCAAGAATTCTGTTTCAAATCTTTTAACAACCTTGTCTTTATTTCGCAAACTGCTATTTTGCTTACCATAAAATAATGCCTTGATTGTTAAAGCAGCTCTTTTCTCACCAGATGCCATAAAAATGGACCAAGTATTCACCAGAAACTCAAAGACTGTTTGTAACTCTGAAACAAGGTTGTGGGATAAGTGGGGCAGCTCTGGGTTAATTCACAAACACCGAGTTTTCACCCAGCTACTCTATGGCTTACTGGAAAAATCTACTGTATAAAATCAACACGGAAATTGGGAAACCAAGAGGAAAGCCAAGAAACAGCCTCAGACAAGACACCTCTCAACAAACGTGTGTGGGATTTACAAATGCAGGAAGCGGAGACGACAAAACATTTCTGCGATAAAATACGATTCTTTCTGTGGGAGTGACTAGGCTTTTCACAGGCAGGTAAGGGAGATGGACAGACAGAGGTTATAGCCCTAACCGCAGCCATTAGGGCTGACAGTGAACAGGAAGCCTATTTAGTAGCTCTGTCAGAGCTTGGCAGTAATCCAAGACAGACAGGCACGCAAATTGGCCTTTGTTGTTTTAAAATCCTCTTTCCTTTATGCTACCTTCTGTCTTCCCTTATTTACCTGCTCTCACAGCCCCCCGGACTGGGTTATCCATCAGTCCTTATCCCAGCTACGGCCCTGCTGCCCATCACGCACCTTCGCAGCATCGTAAGAGCTGTACCAGAGCTGCAGGTGGCATGCACACCTCCAGAGAAGCCTGCAGCTGGTCCTTGTTCCTGGTCCATGCTGCAGCACACTCCTGCAGTCACCCAGATTTTGGTCACTTCCTGAGGTGAGCAGAGTTTGCATCGACCCGCAATAAACTCTGCAGGGCCTGCCTTGAAGGAAAAGGGACGAGAGATTCAGCTAACTGCAAAGAAATATTTTATGAATACATATGGATGTATCTAAATACATAAGATATACATTGTATATAAATATATTTCTGTGTAGCTGGAAGTATCTGAAAATTATGATTTTATCCACAATTCTACCAAAGCTAAGTAACAAGATTTCATTCTGCCTCAGCACATACTTCGCCCACTGATTTCAACCTGCCTCTACCTCCCTCACCATTTGCAGTAAATGAGCACACTTCAAACACAGAATGAATCCTCAAAACAGCCTTCCAAAAGGCAAGATAATACCAGCCCCCATCTTGTTGTGGCAGAGAGGAAGTCACACATGGGTTGCCAATAGTTACCGAGACAACTTGGAGGAGATCTGCAGTTTTAACCTCAGCTCGTTGTTTGCCCATGCCTGGGCGGCCAGAGTACCCTCTCTGTCAAAAAGCTGCCAGTCAGAATATGTAACTGGGGTTTTGCTGAGCACTGAGCACAAACCAGTCAGAGGCATGCTTTACTGCAAATGAAGGGAAACTATTCTTTCCTATTAATGACTCTGCACAGCTAACCGCATGCATTCAAAAGTCACAAATTATCTCTACTACAGTTTCCAAGGAATAATACTTCCCCTAAAAAACCTGAAATTTGAAGTCTTATGAATGCCTGTTTCTTTTTATTTAACTCCGAGTTTCTGAGACCATAGGGTGCGCTCAGGTCAAGTTATCAAGGGTTTCTGAGGTACCATGAGAACTATAAACCTGTGCTTTTAAAAATGAAATATGAGAGATGCCCCCAGAATCTGGGACTTCAAGAAAAAAAAACCAACAAATATCATGAGACTCCATTAAAAGCAGGAGCTGACAACACTGTGACCCAGAAGTGACATGGAAGAGTCAGCACTATTTCTAGGTACGATAAGACTCACATTGTTAACTTTTGAAATGCCTTCTAGAACAATGTGCGACCAAATGAACTGCTGACATAAGTGATTTCACCTGAATAAGGTCAAAATTCACCTGGATAAGGAATTTTACCAGGCTTGTCTATGAAAAACTTTGGCCCTGGGTCTTTTTGCTCTGTACATTTGAGTGGAGCACAGGCAATTTTCATATCAGCAGGGCATCTTTTCTGAAAAAAAAAAGCAGCCGACAGATTTTGGAAACAAAATTATTGCTTGCAACTGTGACAGATACCATGGTGACGCTTACAAGAATTTTTCCTATTAAGCTTTAGCAAGTTCTAGTGCCACAATAAATAACCTTTCATATATGGAGGCTTCAGAAGAAGCAAATAAGGAATAATACAAGCAATTCTAGATGAAGTTTAAAAAAGGATTATATCACTTCAAATTTAAACCAATGATGTAATAGAAAAAAAAAAGAGTACCTGAACCATATGGAACTACTTACCAGAGTATCCTCATTCCTAATCTATAACTTATATGCACATTTATTTTACATTTCTGAAAAAATAATTACATGTATTTGTATTCCAAATGAAAAATATCAGATTATATATAAGGCAGCACAGAAGCATCTGGGGTTACATAACACTCCCAGTGAGATGCCTGTGAATCTTTTTGATACCCGGTAGTCAATAGGGGATTTTCCTCCTGATTTCCTATTCTACTGAGGCTTCAATCCCCCTTCCTCTGAGAAATTTAACTTCGCATGGACAGGAACAAAGAATTTTGAAGGTAGAAAAAACTGTAAAGTCAACCTAAGTGTTTTCTGTACAGATGAAATGTGTATGCAGCTGAGTTTACAGAAGGATTTCATAATATCAAGACCTACAGAGATCAAAAGTAATAATAAGGAGTCTCTCAAAGTCTGGGGTGGCATGAAAAGATCACGCATTCAGGAGAAAATTTACGTTCTGTTTGTTGGCATCTTGTAGATTGAGCTATGCTAGAGGGATATAAATCAATGAAGATGCTGCTGCAGTATTTGAGTCCATCATTAATACAGTCCAGTATATTTTTATAAGAATAAATAAAAAAATATGAAAAACATTTTTAATTTTTTAAATTCTTTAAGATAAGTTCAATTTCCTACAGTACACATAAATATAGTTTATATAATTGGAATGTTCTCCATTTTCAGCTGGTCCTACCAAGGTATAAAAATATAAATAAACATGACAAATTTTCACTGGCGATCATGAAAAAATCTTGTTAGGATGGCAACTATATCACCAGAATCTGTAACTATAGCTAGAATTTCCCTATGCAACAACACAGAGTCCCTGTCCCTGGGTGCCTCCCTGGCAGTCCTTTAATCTTCCTTCTAAGCAGTCATCATTTCCATCTAAGCACTGTATTCCAAGGCTGAGACAGAACAACAAGGATAAGTCATGTGGTGTCATGGTCCAGGAAAATAATCACTATCCCAAAAAGCTATAGTTCTACAGCAAGATACAAGTTGGGAATCAAAGACAGAAAAGGAAAGCATACTCAAAACACACAAAAGGATAAGTATAAAATATTCCTGAGCTACCATGCTAGGTCACTATATTTCTGGGGGAATTTCCACTGATATATGTACAGAAACAAATATCTAAATCCTTTTGAAGTTAACTTTAGGATTCAAGTCAGCAGCTAAGATGTCCTCAGCCTACAGTAAAGTCTACAGATAGAAAAGAAAAGGAAAAAAAAAAGAGAGAGAAACCTGAAAATAGTGACTACTGGGTGCTTGTATTCAACGGAGTAAAGAATGAGTTAATCTAATAAAATAGTGTAAAGTTTTTCAGTTCTGGAGAGGCACACTTGGAGGATTTAAGCAAAGAAGAGTTCAGTCCTAAAAGCAGAACTTTTACGGAGATCAAGGAGGACCTGGCATGTAGAAGGCATACAAAAACAAGAAGCTACCAGGAAAAAACAGATGAGAGCATTAAAATCTACCACATTTTCCAACTCCACTGTGATTAAGATCCTCTAGACTTAATGAAAAAAAGGAATATGGAGAATAAACTGTCAGATGGACCAAACAATTATAGGAGGTTAAAAAAAATCTATTATAAAAGAGATGGGAATGCATACCAACAAAAATATAGTCATTTAGTCAGATAATTGTGTAGAACGAACAAATCAGAGAAGTAAAATAGCAGAATCGATTAGAAAAATAAAAAAAGACCTTTACAAATACATTGGGTGAGGGGGAAGATATACTGCAAACGCAGTTATACCACAAATACAGAAGGCCAAACAATAAATGTGTAGAAACGTCCAAGAAGATATTTCTTTAGAAACTAAAATAAAAACCTATTTTAATTATTAAAATGAATGCAAAGCTTTCTGAAGCATACTTTGAGCACCACTGCATTTATATAAAAGAGTGGTGTGGGTGCAGCGGGTCTCAGACAATATCAGGAAGGGTTCAAACAGGCCAGTAGAGAAAAATAGGGCAATTTTCTACTCATATGCAGAAGCATGGGAGTAGACATGTGGAACACAAAACGTTATATTGCCTGCGTCATCGCTTGTTATTAAAAAAAGCATGGGTCTATTAAAGTCAATGGAGCTGCAGCAGCTTAAAACAACCGCTTTTTTCTCCCTGTGTAGCTGTATGGTTGAAGGGTTCCCTTATGTTTCTTCATAGTCCATTGAAGAAACATTTCCAGCATAACCTAGCTTTATGAAAAGACCTCCATGGAAAGTGGAGGAACTTAGTCATAACTGATGTAAAGAGGTTCTCCCGTCAGGGGATTACCTTAAGAATGCATGTGAACACATGTTTCTCTTCCTCTCATTTTTTTTGAGACATCTATTTTTGAGGTTTTCAGGGTGACACAAGCATATCACAGGTAGTCCATGTCCCTGAGCCCTGGGCCGTAGTTTAGCTAACTCCAGAAGACCTCACGAAGCACAAACTGTGCCAGATACACCAAGCGAGGCTCAGCTACAAAAAGATAAGGGACCGCAGCTCTGATGAATATTTCTTCCCTGGATCTTGCTTGACAAAGTCAAACTGGGAATCCTGCTGGGCAAATAAGAGAAAAAATGTCCCATGGAAATGGCATAAGACTTCCACAAAAATAGCTCACTGAGTAAAAGTATTCCAAAATCGAATCTAATAACAGCGCACAGAAAAATCTATTCTACCAGTCTGAATTTCAAGGTATCATAAAGCTAGGGAACTGTGCAAGCAACATTAAACAAGACAAGCAAAATGTAATCCAGAGCACTTGTAACAAAAGCATAGAATAAGGAATGGGAGAATAAAAGTGTGAAGGCAGCCCAATGCTTCCACAATTAATAGATCTACTTTAAAAAAAAAAAAAATCAATTCAGTGCAAAGTTAGAAAGATGTCAGGAAGGAGCAATTATTCATGGCTAATTACTTTTTAGAGGATGATGACAATGGGTTAGTTTTCTCTGGTATTGATGAAGAAAAACCTCTGGGGAAATCATTTGCAAAGGTTACCAAGGATATGAATTATTCTCTGGTATGTATGAAGTACAAGGATATGAAAGAATGAGTAAAATACTAGTGTAGTGAAGGTCATCAAGACAACTCAGCTAATAGCATAAATTACCGCTTTAGAGATTCAAACATGCCATCAATATGTCTAATAATGAATGATCTCCTGGAAGGGATGATTTGTTGTGAACTGTTCAGATACTCTCCAGAAAGAAGACTTTAAAATAATTTGTTTCAAGAGAATATAGCAAAAGAAAAAACTACAGAATTCAGCCTGTAGTAGTCCCTGTGAGTGAACTGGGTGGGGGGGAGGAACCCTTTACACAGGACTGTACTGAGGTCTGTTCTCTTCCTGCAATGTGAGGTTATGTGGTGCATCCTCTTGTCTTCCATTCACTTCCCCATCCCTCTCCAGAACAGCTACCATGGTCTTCTCCATTTTATTTTCTCTCTCTTCTCCATATTTGTGCCTCATTATCAGCTTCTTCTTCAAAAGATCCATTCACAACCATCTTGCCTATACTAGTCTCTAAGATAGCTGGCAACAGCTTTATCTCCTGGAAAATTAGCCTGCCTCACAACCCCCCATCCCAGTGGACTCTCCATCCTAATTTGCTCACAGCCCTTATTAGTTGGTCACATCCTTGCTCCAAGTGCCCTATAACATTTGAAAAATTCTGATTATAGAGTCCATAGCACTCATTATAAATCCTCCTTCTCATCCCTCTCAGCCTTTAAGCTGCATCACCACCTCCACCACTTAGACTGCCCATTATGCTGCTCTGTATCCATTTCTGTGGAGCTCTCCCTTCAGGTTTTCATTTGTTCACATCCTGACATTAGTAAGTAGCATAGCCACACATATTGCTGTCACATTTATATGCAGCCTACGTATGTAGCTGAGGGGCTAGATATCAGCTATATTAGCTACCAGTTCCTCTATAACTGTTAGTCTGATTATGCAATTAGGCAGCAATTCCTAGACTCTAGGTAATGAACATACATGAAGCCTGCATACATTACAAGATGTTACCAAATTGTCAGCTCTTCTATTAAAAGTCAAAAGAAAGTTGGGTTTATTCAACCTCATCATGGATTTAGTTAAAAAACACCAGGCTTATTAACAACTGCATAAACTTCTGTTATAAGACAGTATGTAAATATACCCTCCCTGTGTTTATAGAAATGAGTAAGCATGTGATACTCTTCCAAATTAAGGAATTAATATTCAAATTATAAGGTATGAAAACAAACAAAAGGTCTAGCCTGTTATTTTCATACATTTTGAACTTCAGTGCTATTTATCTTGCAATATGCAACTCACCTGCAGAAGTGGGTTGAATATGTCATCCATTCTTTCCAAAACTACTTTGCTACTAAGGAGGCCTCATCCTCCCATGGTAACAAAAAAGAAGAAGAGCTCATGAGTAAGAAACAGGCCAGCAATAAAGCCAGGGAAAGGAGCCTGACCCACCTTTGAAAGCCATCACTGCGGAGACATCCAAGGGCAAGGAAACTGCGACTGCCTGGCAGGCAGCACGGGGAAAGGAAAGTGTTTCATGAACAGCTCACCTACCTTGGCAGCTAATAAAATCAGTAGAGTTAAACTGGCATAAAAGTAGCATGGGGAGAACCAGACCTTTGTAGCAGAAATAAAATGGTATTCAACCTGATGAAAGCTGATACATTTCTTGTCATTTAAAATGATGGCCTCCTCAGGGCTAGGCTGGGTGCAAAGGGCAGGAAAGTTTTAATGCAAATATTTCATCTACAAACACTCAGAATCAAACACCAGCGAGTGAAAAGTTTGGTGTTTGAGCATAATTTCACAGGTGAAACTTACTTTCCTGGTAACAGAGATCAGAGACTGCATTCTTCTGCCTGTTGAATCTGATCTGATCACCGACTCGTGGACAAATAATGATGGAATGATGCAAAGAGGAACCAGGCTTGCAGAGCAGTCACCATTTCAACGATTTTGAAGACAACTAGTATATAATATTGTAAACACACAAAGAACAAGTATGAAGATCAATAATAGATTGGATGGTAAGTACAGAAGTGGCACTTTTTATGCAATTACAGATTTTAAATAATCCCATTTGCATCAATTTTTTTTTCATTTCCTCTGAGCCACTGAACTGTTAGTCTCTAAACATAGTTTGTTGTTTTTTGATTGGCAGTCACTTAAAAAGGAAGGAAAGAAGGAAGGAAGGAGAGAAAGGGAAAGAAAGGAAGAGAGAGACAGAGAGACAGAAAGAAGGAAGAAAGAAAATCCTCCTCATGTGTGTATGTGCATGTATTTGCAGAGCCACTTGGACTTCATTAGGTATGTTCATTAGGTTCATTAAGTGAAAGTGTCATGCTCCTAAAAGGAAAAAGAATAGATTTTAGCATATCTGGGCTATCTATTAAAATGGTATCAAAAGTCATAAATTCCGAAGCATAATGTTTGACAGTAAGCTGTCACAGAAGCAGTAGATTCATTATAAAAATGCTAGAAGTGCATACATCTCGTTGACTGTTTATCATTAACTGCATGCGTTGCTGGTAGGAAATGTCTAGCTATAATTTATATTTCTGATGACTCTCAAATCTATTACTCACCTTTCTCCAGTTTTATAGCTTCTCTGGACAGAATAGAAATTGAACAGGCAGAGTAGGATCTGGAGGGGAATTTTCTGCGGTTGCTGTTCTCTATTATCTCATCCCTCCAGCCTGAGGGGTGTCTCACATGTGATCAGACCTGCACTGCTCAAGCATTTCTCAGAAAATAAGGTTCAAAAATAAAAATAAAAGAGGGAGGGAGGCATTTAACTACTTCTCCATTTGAAGTCTTGCAGCAATTTGACAATTAAACACATTCTGCGTAAAATCTTAAAGTTGCAGTCTGTTGTGGCACCGTGAAATCTCTACTAAGGGTAACAGGAGTTTTAAGAGTATAATGACCTGAAAATGAGTCTCCAGGAAAATAAAGAAAATTAGTCCGTGAAATATTCAGTAAACCAAAGACCATTTGTGCCAAGGTATGGGTTCAAGAAACCTGATCTTGTAAAGAAATCCTTATGTCTGCAGAAACACCATAACGGAATCAAGGCTAAAACTTGCGTATGAATTTATTCCAATTAACAGAGTTTGAAATTCATATAACTGTGTACAGAACATTATCTTTTCTCTTTTTTTGAAGTCTTGTAGATGTTGGATCAATTACCTACCTGGTAATTGCAAGATTTCAGTGAAGTCACAAAAGGAAGTGTTTATTCTGTTCCCTTTAAAACTAGTATACAGTTTTGTACACATGAGCTTTAGAAAGCTACTAGACCAATGGAGCTTGTTAACCCTCCTCCATGTAACAGCATCTAAGCCCAGGTTCTGGAAGCACGGGCTTGCTACACAATTTCTCATGGCAGACTTTATTTCTCTTTTATTGACTACACCTATTACATTTTTTTCCTTTTACAGCACTTCCACAAATGTTAGAAAGAGGACAGCCAGTAATAGCAGAGTTTAAAGAATATTTTTGATATGATGACTGGGTTCTGATGTAACACAACTTAGCAAGAGAAAACTGCATTCTCTGATTTTCCCAGAGGCAGTAAGCGAAACAATTCTTCTCGTTTCATACCCTGATGTAATCTGATCCGAAAAGTAATCCTTGAAAGAAAACACAGAATGTTCATTATATGATCAACATTCAATAATGCATTTTTTGTACAAGAAGATGTTCATAACAGTTCATATAAAAACAATGTGTGATGAAGTCTTAGCAGATATCTGCTGTAACACTTGCCCTTGTTCTGTGAAGGACTAGGTCAGTGTGGTTCTGTCTCGGTACAAGATTGAGGCCATACTTTTGCCATGTGTAAATTAAAACCTCGAATATTTACTTTAAGAAATTGTAATTTAGATAAGTATCCCCTGGTAGATCTAACCTAGAATACTTGATTTTACTTTGGATAAAGTCAAGTGAGTGTAGACCTGAAGTTGACACACATGCACCCATTTCTAGAGAAAATTATCTATGCAATAGATTGTATCTTTTCCCTGAAATCACAGAATCACAGAATCACAGAATAGTAGGGGTTGGAAGGGACCTCTGTGGGTTATCTAGTCCAATCCCCCTGCCGAAGCAGGGTCACCTACAGCAGGCTGCAAAGGACTGCATCCAGACAGGTCTTGAATATCTCCAGAGAAGGAGACTCCACCACCTCCCTGGGCAGCCTGTTCCAGGGCTC
>Ga0181612_151058_pt1 | contig 13398 bp, 11 predicted proteins | sample HoacroProtozoa21_FD_119630 | JGI IMG/M metagenome (GOLD analysis project Ga0181612, IMG submission 119630) | Hoatzin crop microbial communities from Cojedes, Venezuel. Combined Assembly of Gp0051906, Gp0051904, Gp0051908 | reverse complement strand
GTTTAGACTGGACATTAGGAAAAATGTTTTTACTGAAAGAGTGATCAGGCCTTGGACCAGGCTGCCCAGGGCAGTGGTGGATTCATCATCCCTGGAGGGGTTCAAAAAATGTGTAGACGTGGCACTACAGGACATGCTGTAGCAGGCATGGTGGTGTTGGCCTGATGACTGGACTTGATGATCTTAGAGGTCTTTTCCAACCTTCATGATTCTGTGATTCTATAATAGGTGTTTAAGCCTAACTCCCTACCCTGGGTCTGATGGGAGGACTGGTCCCGACAGCCAGGAGAATGAGCACAGATTGCGGTGGGAAGAGCTGCCTGCAGAGCAGGTGCACGCGCCTCGCACACGCACACGCAGGCTGTGGCAGGGCACGCGGGCAGGGTGCGTGTGGGCAGAGGCAAACACAGACAGAATCCAACACACCACCCCCACACGTGAAGGGTTTGTACACGTGTGTGATGGAAACATGAAGCGTGGCAGGAGCTGTGGCGCACAGACACACGTGGATGCATGAACTTGCTATAAAACACAGGTACAGCAAGGACAGTCACACGCTCCTAGGCGTATGTCCACCACACGCTTTTCTCTGGATCCATTTCTCCAAGGTTTGCAAGCCAAAACAGAGTATTTTTTTTTTTTTTAAAGTGTTACACCAGGGGAAAATGCGCCTGTGACAGTATTTGGCACAGGTATTTCTGCAGCCAACCCACAGCTCTCCTCCTGCCTGATTTCTGGCTGCTCTGCCAACAGGACAGGCTGAGGAGAGAAAGTCTTGATGGCTGCTGACACATCTTGGAGAGAAAATTTAACGGCAGTCCTAGGAGCCAGGCTTGCCGGCGCTGGCGGCACTTCTTGCCTGCTGCTGGGGCAGGATTACAGGTAGTAGCAGCAGGGTGTCCATGCCCACCCTCTCCAGGCCAGCTGCAGAGGACTTCTCCCCTGCATGCTTTGCTCTTCTTTCCTGGGGTATCACCCTAACAACATTGGGGATGGCCTCCTGCTCTCCTATCAGAAACACCATCAGCATTGCAAATGGAAAGGGCACAGTTTCTGGTAGGAGCTTTTCCAAACCAGTGATGCCCAACATGACCAGGACTGGCGATCTGACCAGAGCTGTCACAAGGGAGGATGCCCCCGCCAGGAGAAGAGGGATGCAGCTTCGGCAGGGAGGAGGAGGAGGAGGAGGGGGAGTGAGAAGCATCCTGCAGTCCCTGAGGGGTTAAACCTGCAGCCCCAAGGACGCAGTGGGTTGGGAGCACGCATGAGCCATGTCAGGGGGGTTTCAGAGGTGGGGGAAGCTGGACAGAGAGTCCCCCAGAAAGGCTCAGACGCCAGGCTGCAGCAGAGCTGGGCACAAGGAGATGCTCTGGACCCAGCACAGCCAGGAGGGGACAGTAAATCCTTCCGAAAGCACTGGCTGATCAGAATATTTGCTTGTTTTTCTGGCCTTTTCTGATGTACTAATGAAGCGCTTTGAGGCATAGCGGGAGCAAACGCGCTTCCTCAGCATGGCTACTCTGGGCAGTGTCGGTTAAAGGAAGGCCGCTCTGCGGGCTTAGTTATTAAGATACATTATTTACAGGGAGACAGAGAGAAAGCAAGATGTGCAATCAGTAATGACGGTTTAATGCTGCATCCTGACTAAGGTGGGCTCCTCTCAGAAACATGCATTTTAACAAGGCCAGAGGCAAGGCCACACATCAAAGGCTGAGGAGCGTAGGTCCCACTTATCAGGCCGGAGCTGCATCCTGGAAAGCAGTGACCTTGAAAGAAGATTGAGGGTTGCAGCAGGAAAAGGAGCTGTTAGCGGTGGCTGATGGGGCAAACGCAGTGCTTGTGTGAGGAAGGGGTGCCACAGAGGGAGATGACCTCCCTGTCTCTGTGTCCAGGCCCTTGCAAAGATGTGATGTGGCCACCAGCTTTCACAGCATCAAGGAGAGGATGTTTATGGTGTGGGACAGCAAAGGGGTGCCTACATCTGGGTGCTGTGTGCAGATGTGTTGCTGCAGGTCAGGCAAGACTGACTGTGTCAAGGGAGGGCAAAGACAAAGCCTCCAGACCCAGGCAGATGCCTTGCATCGCCTGAAGTGCCACTTCGACACCAGATCCACAGAGGTGTCACCTGAGACCCACTGCCCCAGCACAGTCCCATCGTCACCGTTACCTCGTCCCATGGCACAACCAGAGCGTTTCTGTGTAAGGCAAGGCAGATGCTCATTGATCGGTGCTGTAGCGAAAGGCAGTCAGGAAGAGACATGAGGACCAGGAACTAAAATGTGCCCAGGGAAAAAAAACATATATGATACAAATATGGATATACCTATCTTTGGATACATTTTCTCATACAAACTGCCATGTGCTAGTCACCCGTTGCCACAGGTGGACATGCTCTCCTTCTCCTGATCCCACCACGCCTTTTCCACTCGCTGCCACCATAACGGCTCAGCCTCCCGCTCCAGGTCAAAGCACAGGGTGGACAGGATGGGTCATGGGTGGCCAAAGAAGCGGGAGAAAATGCAGGGAATTCAGGGCAGGACAGCATCGCTTGATCCCCATGACCATATGGATGCAGGGATGCAGGGCATGCGGGGAAACTCCTTCCTAATCCTTTATCTTCCCTGTGCATATGGAGGCCACATGCTGTGCTGGGTGGAAGGGAAACCACATATTTGGTGGCCATTTGAGCATGGAGCCAGCACTGAGCATCAGGTTGGCCACCTCAAGGGGGACGTGTGTGATGCTGATCAGTGACCATGAAGCTCTGTCTCGGCTTGAGCATTGGCTTGAGGCACATGGAGCTGCAAGTACCTGTTCATACAGACATGCTTCTCTGCAGTGGAGTCCTTCCTCTGACACCAAGCAGGTTCTGCATCCCTTCCCTCACGCAGCATCCACGTGTAGGTCACTCCTCTCTCAGACCTCAGTTTCTCACTGCACAGACTCTGCAGAGGTCCAGGTCTCTCTATGTGTTGAGGTGGCGGAGCTCTGCTGCTGCACAAGTGCTGGCTTTCATGGCGAGCTAATTCCGGAGTCACTAATTTAATGATGATTAATGACAGGTACACCACCCTTTCCTTCCTCCTTTTATCGACTGGGAAAAAAAAACCTGGTGCGGAGTCGGAGATTAATTAATTCTCTCAAGTGGAGGGGAAAGTAATCAGACTGAAATCAGATCGAATTTAGGACTTGCAGGCGAGCAGAGGATGTGCCGACTGACGTGTAAATGAGAGATGCCCCAGCCCATGTCGGGTCAGGAGGGGCACCGCTGCCGAGCAGATTCCCCAGGAAGGGCTGGCCAAACCGCCTGCAAATACAGCAGGCAGGGCTGCGAGGGAGGTGGCATCCAGGCTGGACCTGCCCTCCTGGCCACCGCACCGGGGTGGGGATGTCGGTAATTTGGTGCAAAGCCTGGCCGCGTGTGCCGGGCTCCCGCCGGAGTCAGGCACGAGCTCACCCGGGGTGCGCAGGGCTCACCCTCTGCCCTGCCTCCACCTTGACTTGAAGCTGTGTTTCTCTTCACTGCAGACTGCATTGCAGCCTCACCAGAACTGGGTAAGAGCTGCCACAGAAAGTTGCATCCTGCAAATCTCTGTGGCTGTAGATCGTTTTCTTTGTGTTTGTCATGTTTGCTTCACCTGGGAATCCCAGTGTAGGGCTAATCAAGGCTGTGGGGGTTAATCTGCCGGGTATCTCACTCTATTAAAATCCCATATCCTTCACGAACACCTATTTCACCTTGAGAAAATATCTCCTCCCCTCTCTTCCTGCAAATCGTTTCACTAGCAGGGCAGAATTGAGTCTCGTAGCTTGCTGAGGCTCGGGGCTCCAGCAATCTCCCAAGTATTTAAGCATGACTAATTGGCTTGTGCCTACCATACCAGGGATTTAAAACCTGTATCCTATTCAAGTGCTGGTCAGGCCCACCACTGCTTACTGTCTAATAGCACGCACACTCAGCCATCAGCAAGCGAGATATTGCAGAGTGCCTGTCCCTTTGCAGTCCGGTGCAATGTCACCTCATATTAAGAACAGGACCATGAACCCTAAACCTGTGACCTCAGTGAAGCAGTCAGTGACATCGTGTCAAAATCTTTTGACACGTTACTTCAAAAAAGAATCTGAAAGAAACTGAACCGTCTTAAATAAATGCAAATAAACAGTCATTTTTCATCAGGAAGAGCCGTTACTGACTGGGTCTGTTCTGGGATGTGAGCAATCAACGTGTTTATGAAGGACCGGAGAAAGTTTTCTGGTAACACAGGAATCTCCAGTTTCATCAAGGCTATGGGAGTCAGGTCAGGTCAGCCTGATCCGGGAATGCAGTGATGGAAGCTGTCCTCGGAGGAGCTGCATTAGAAAAAGCCCACCCGGGATGTCAAGGCAAGTCATCACTCCCCCTACTCAGCACTCAACGAGGCACAACAGAGCACTGCGCCCAGTTTTGGCCACCTCACTGCACGAGAGATGCCAAGTCCAATGGAAGCCACAAAGACGGTCAGGGGCTGGAACACAGAACATGCGAAAAGAGAACAAAGAAATTACATCTGTTCAGCCTCAAGGAGGGGGAGATGGAGGAGACTTGACTGCATCTTTCACTGCCATAAGTGGAGGTTTTAAAGGAGGCTGAGGCAGAGGCGTAGAGTGAAAGAGCGGAAGGACACAAGGACAGCACCCAGCTTGATGGGGCATAGTCAAAAAATTCTCCCTTTGAGAGTGGTGCAGCCCCAGGACAGGTGCTCAGGGAGCTTCTGGGATCTCTGTCCTTGGAGGTTATCAAAACTCTGCTGGACAAGACCCTCAGCAGGGCTATCTGGCTTTGACTGGGAGGCAATAGCACCGACTGTACAGGCCTAATTACTTCTGGAGTGAGCTGTTAGCAGGATACAGGTGAGGTTTTAAGGACAACTCCTAGACAACTCTAGCTCTGTGGAGGAGCGCAAAGGCAAGCACAGCCTGGGGAATGGTTGGAAAGAGAGGCAAGAGCAAACCAGCAACCTAATGACTGCTCCTGCATCGTCAGCAGAGACTCATTTACACACTCACTGCCTTAAATGTCCTGGAGAAAAAGGTACGGGAGTTCACTGGGAGCCTGTGGGGAGACGTTGAGGGCAGGACAGGGAAGGGACATCAGGCTGGTGGAAGCACTTCATGAGACAGGCATGAAGATGAGGAGAGAGGCACAGCATTTTGTAGGCTGGTATGGCTGAAAAGAGGTCCAAGCTAGACCCCCTTACGTCACATCATTTGGTCTACCACCCTCAGAGCAGTGTCCAGCATTCAACAAACCATTTCATCCTGTGTTTTGTCGAAAGAGCAGAGAGAATCCAACCTCTGAGTGGGATGCTGCTCTCCAGAGCACAGACTGGCCCTGGGGGATGCTCACCTCTGTGTGCTGCAGGATGGAGGACTGCCAGAGCATCTCTGACTGGATCACTGCTAGCACACTGGCTGCTGGGACGGGAGCAGGAACTGGCTCTGAATTACAGTGCTCTCTGAGAAGCCTCACCAAGGTAGTGCTGTCTGCTAGGTGACTTCAGCTGTGGTGGTGCAGTGGGTCTCTTGAGGGGGTGCGGACTGGCATTTCCCAAGCTAGACTTGGGCTAGGACATGCGGACGAGGGAGCAGAGGGAAGGGTGCAAAGAAGCTGGGCAGGTGGAGAGAAGGAAGGGAGGACCATGCCTGCTACTTGCCTGACACCCAAGACTCCAGTCGAGGGAAGGAGGGCACTGGAGCTGCGGTGCTGAGGGACAGAAGTACCAGCCTTCCTGGCTGCCACTTGCAGCCCTGCCCTGATCAGAGGCAATGCAAATGTTGACAAGGCTAGCAGGGAGGATATATCCCTGAGGCTGCTTGAGATCCACATCAGATAGTCTAAACCCAGCCATGACCCACGAAACTCCCTGAGCTGTGTTGGTTCCTCCCCAGCAACCACGAGCTGCTTCCTCTACCCACAGCATCCATTTTGGCACGCCACACCGTGCCTGTGCCGTGGGCAGGCAGGGCTGCCTTCCACCCGAGGCTCAGGACAGGAGTAGCAATGAGTTGTCCCCAGCTCCCACAGAGCATCTCCTGCCTGCAGGAGCTGCCAGCCCGGCGGGGTGCAGGCAGGGCTGAGCAGCAGCTTCCAGGCTCCGGTCAGGCAGCCCAGATGCTCTCCTCCGAGGGCTTGGTTCCCTGGGGCTTGGCACGGGAGCCTCAGCCCTGTGCAGAAGGAGGATGAGTTTGTCGTTTATTATTGATTGTCAAGAGTGGGGAGTGCCCTGGACAGCACAGAGGACACAGGGAGGCACACCGTCTTGCCCAGTGCTTCTGCGGCAGTGCTGCTTTGTGATAAAAGTTTAATAAACTGAAAGACAGAGTTTCCATTCCATTGGTGATTAGCTTCTGCTGCTCTGTTCGTTTCTAATTGTCTCTATTACTCCAGATAAAACTGAGATCAATAGAAACCAAAGTCTGGAGGCTGGGAAAGTTGCAATTAATTAATTATCTCTCTCTTGTGTGCATCCTCCATCTGTGGGTAATCAAACAAGACTGGCTGGTCCTCATGCAGGTCCTGGGCCCTGCATGGCTGCTGACCTCCCGTGGGGATTTTGCAGTGGGCTGAGCAGTGCATCTTGGATCAGAAAAGGCAAAGAGACAGCCTTTATTGTGCCACTGCATTCCTCCCAGGCACTTTGCCTCTCCAGGATGGTCCAGGCTGGATTCCACAACAGACCGCTTCTCGCAGGGTGGTGGCTGCATGTCCATCCCTCAGGCTCTGCAATTTGTGTTGGGACACAAGCACCAGGAGACATCTGGGAGGCAACAGAGCTGACACATCTCCTGTCAAGGCCCATCGTTGCCTCTGGGCTGTGACTGTGAATAAGGCTGAGAAGGGGATACAGAGCCAGTAAGTCTCTCTGCACATAGCTTCTGAGAGCCTCCACTGGTCTTTAGCATGCTCCATGCCACACGGACTAAAACCACCTTGCTGCCAGTCCCTGGAGTGAGCTGCTCCCTGCATCCTCTTTAAAGTCTGGAGTATTTCTTCCACTCCTCCCAGTCCTGCTGCAAGCAGAAAGTGCTTCTCCCGGATGCTGACAGCCCCGTGCGATTCACGTCCCTTCAGCTCTCCCAGATAAAGCTATGCCTACTCAGAAATCCCCTGCTGTGAGCGGGGCCAGCAGCAAGCCACATCTGCAACCTGCACAGTGCTGACCCGGTGGTCCTGTGTCTGTTGAGGGTCTCACAGGAGGTGCCCTTGGAGACAGCCTGCCATTCAGAGCGGGCACTTGGTAAGGATACGTATTAATTTATACCAGTGTTCAGAGAAAATAATACCTTCTCCATGAAGAGGTGAACACAACAAATTTATAGAACAGCCAAGTCAAGGGCCCCGTGTGGCCAGTCACGAACAGATGGTAGGTCTTCATGACTATCCCCAGACCCCAGGTGATGGGTCCTGCTACCCCACTGCCATGCACTCCTTCAAGGCTGGAGTATTTCTTTCCCTCATGCACTAGCGGATGCTGTCATGTTTGTGGCCATCCAAGTGAACCCGAATATCTTTCTCCATGCTTGGAATCACCTGTGGTTCAGGATGTATGGACAAGCCTTGTGGGAGGAGGGGTTCCTTACCCCGACATCCCATCTATATTCTCCTTGCAGAACTGCTCTCTGCAGTTTTGATATCATTTGCTAGGATGTGGGTGCTGCTAAATTGAGAATTTAAAATGAAACACTCAGGTGTGCTGTTCTGAATTTCAACACATCCTTCCCCTTCCACCATGTGCCAAGGACCTGCCTCAGCCCCTTCTCAGGAGTTCTCCATCAGAGGTCTTTGCAGGATGCGGCTGGCACAAAGCTGCTTTAGAAGAGCTCCACAATGCCCTACGGGACCCTTCCCAGCACAGCAGCTACCTGCCTGGACCATGCCCATGTGTGAGGAGAAAAGTTCAGGAGTTCCCTGGCTTCCAGCGATCTCCATGGGCACAATCTGTGGTCTTGTCCTGTGCTTGGTGCAGACCCTTCTAGACAAAATGAGGCTTTGGGTCACCCCAAGCACATCTTTTTCCCTTGGCAAGTCTTCCCCGGCAGTATCGAGGTAACCCTTTCTAGACTTGTGTGCTTATTTTGGTGTCTAATGAAGATGTGGGATGCAGATAGGAGCCAAGTCCCACACATTTCAAGCTTTTTCTATGGCAACTTTCGTCTGCTGTAGCCCTGAAACACCTTCAATGTCCTGGACTGCAGAAACGATTCCTAAGGACACTGGCTGCAGCTCCACCCTACTACCATCTCTGGCTGTGACTTGTCCCATCTTGTTGTCCACCTATTCATCCTTGACTGCTTCATCCAGGTCCCCTAAAGTCATTCTTTGCCCTCAGAGGTTCCTACATCAAAAATTACCGTATCAGAAGAAAACAATGTACCTGGACCAAGGGGTCAAGGAGAAACTGGACCACCTGAGTCAAGCCCAGCTCTCTACAATCATGGTAATCACAGATGTTTGCTCATAAGCACATTCACTGCACATTCCCAAGACTTGTAAAATACTAAGGCAAAGACAGGATATTTTTTACAATGCTAGACAGGTGTCAAAGAAGAGAACTGACAGCAGGCAATCTCTCTGGAGAAAATTCCAACTAGTCCTAGGAGAAAGTGGACAAAACCTACAGTAAAGAGGGAAAATAACAGCATCTCTGGCTGGGGGAGCTTCCTTTCTGACCTCAGCTACAGTGACAGATGAATCAGGCCTGACTGGTCTTGCCCTGTATATTATTCCAGCTGTTTCAGTGCTCCTGCAGGGAAAAGAACCAAGAGACTGAGTTACAGGGAAAAAAAAAATTATTAAGGAGAAAAACGGTTTCTGGCCCTGCAGGTGGTCAGCGGGACCTGACAAAGAGATGCTCGCAGGCAGTGATGGACCATCCTTGTCAGCCTCTCTGGGGGATGCTGTCAGACTGGCTGCACGAGTACTCGTGAGGCAGACCTGCACTTCCAACAGCAGGCTCACTGCTGCCTTGACCCTTTGCTACCGTATTAATCCCAAGCCTCTTTGTCCCCTTCTCCCTGCTTGGGAAACCGTTCCCCTTTGTGTGTTTATGAATCTCTTAATTTTCCATGTCATCGTGGTCACAGGCTGTTTATGCAGATTTTATGTGCTAACAGAATTGTCACTGGAATCGGATAATCCCTTTCCATATTTAAAAGATCGTGATCTCCTTTCTCGACCCTGGTTGCGTCAGGCCAAGGTCTCTGTGCTCCTCCACTCCCCCAAATCCTCCCAGCACTGCTGGCAACTGCCGTAGCTGTAGATAATAATGTAAGTAAGATCTTAACACCGTCTTGTACGTCCCTGTCTCTGCTGCAAATGCTCTGTCTGGTGCATTGTGTGCCCGCATTAGCCACAGACTATTGGGAATCAAATTAGATTAGAGGAAAAAAGAGATATCAACTACCCTTGATCTCTGAGGTTTGAGACCAATTGTTTGTGACTAAGATCTTCACTAAGCCTGATTTGAGAGGCACATATAATTTGCCTGGAGTGAAACAAATTAATGGAAAAGCCTCTCAAATGAGGTAAATCCATTTTGGGGTCTTGGTCACGCTTGTTAGTACATGACTGCCTCTGCTATCTTCCAGTATGATAAGCCATACTTTTAGGGCAGTACTAGACTACTTTGCAAAAGTCTAAAAATATAAATAGTGTCTAAAAATTTGTAAAATTTCTGCATTGCCATCAGCTGTATATTAAGCTGGAGGAATGCTCTGTACAACAGCATTGCTAGTTTTTAGAACACTACTATGGTTAAACTTCAAAGTGAACCAGTTTCTTAGAAACAAAAAAAAGAAAGCAGTGTGCAAATGCAGAAAACAGAAATGTGCCCAGACCCTGCAAAACTAAGTGCCAAATTGTAATATTAGGAATAAATGTTTTTTAAGAGCAAGTTGCTAGCAGCTTAAAAGCATAGAATGCAACTTTTCCCTCACTTTGGGAGGCCAGCTCGTCAGGAGGCTATCATCTCTCGTAGATGACCGTGTATTAAAGGAGGACAGGAGGAGCACAAAGCTCCACAGAAAAGTGAAACTAAACCTTTGCAGCGGCGTTCTGCACATCTACAGTCAAGGAAGTTCCCACACCACAAGGGCTTTTCCAGGGGATAAACCTGAGAAATTGCCTCAAAGAGAGGTGTCAGAGCAAAACGAGTGCCAGAAGAGTTGAAAACCTTGCAAACCACGTGGCCTGGACCACATTGGATTCAGACAAGACTTCCAGAAAAAATCAGATCAGCTACAAACTCCAGTGAGTAACCTCAAACCGCTGTGGAAGGTGACAGATGTGACATCAATCCACACAAAAATCTCTGTGACCATCTGGACGGCATACGGCCAGTGGGTCTGAAAGCCACATCAAGCAATTGAGGCAAACCACAGTGAGGAACAGACTTATTAGACACCTGGATAAAGATTATTTATTAAGAAAGTGTCCTGAGACTTTCTGTAACGGGGAGTCAGGTCTCTCAGACCTTGGAGAGATCTCTGAACAGGTCTCAAAGGACATGCAGAAGGATGATATGGTCAATATCACGTACCTGGATCTCAAAAGGCTGTGCCTATGGTCCCTCAGCAAAGGCTCTTGTAGATGCTATGGTGGCATGATTCAGGCCTGTGGACTGATGATCAGCTTAAAGGGGAGAAAACAAAAGCTAGGAATAGAAGTCCAGTTTTCATGATGGAAGAGTTCATTGTCAGAGGGCCAGGGATTTTAGAGAGAGTCCTAGGCTTGTTAACATTTTTGTAACATCCAAGAGAGACGGTGACAGCTGAGGCTGCAATGCAAATCTATTCAAAATGTTCAGATCCCAAAGTGACCACGAAGAGCTGCAAAAAAAGTCAAAATGATGACTGTCTGGGAGAAAAAATGGCACCCTGAGTGCCAAAAGACACAAAGTAATTCACACAGAAGAGAAACCCCAGCTGCACAAGGTGATGGGCTCCAAATTAGCAACGACCACACAGAAAGGATCCTGCAGCCACACGGAGCTCCCTGGTCGTACCGTGAAACTATGCCCAGCAGCGAAAAGAAAGGCAAATTTGTTAAGAGAAGTATTGAGAACAACACAGAAACTTTGGTATGGCACCCGTGAGTTGAACAGCGTGGGCAGTTCAGGCCTTTGCACCCAACAAATGATGTCTTACAGCTAGAAAGAGGACCAAAGGAGAGAGGTGGGGTGGTGGGAGAGACAGAGTAGCTGTACAGAAAGAGCCTGAATGGATTAGACCTGTTCAGCCCAGGGAGATGAGAGAGAGAGGGATGTGGTGGAGATCTATGCAGTCCTGCTGGGGGTGGGACACTGAAGGGCTGGGAGTTGGAAATGGGAAGGGATGCGTTTCTGGAGGACAGCTCTGCCAAGGGTGGTGGCCTGGCTCTGGGGGTCCTTGTCCTCTGGCTTGCCGTGCCTCTGCAGGCTATCTGCAGTGCGCACTGCCAGTTCCCACGCCATGCAGAGCCCGGCCGATTCCACGCTGGTCCTGGGCTCTGCTGCTTCACGCAAGGCAGGTGGGGCAGGCAGCTACAGCCCCTCAGATGCTCCACCACGAGTGGGAAAGGGACTGGGAAAACACACGCCGTGAGCGGGCAATAGTCCAGGCCAAATCTATCCGCTGAGTTTGCTTCAGAATTGTTTCCCTGAGCTGCGGGTTTGCTGCCAATAATGGAAACCAGAGAGGTTTGCAAATCACTTGCAAGCCAGAAGAGAAGGTCTGATTTCTTCCCCATTTGATTTGATGGAGCTTTCCAGATCCACGCAGCCAGCCTCCACTCCCCTCTTGGTAACTTTGTGGGTGCAAGCACGGTTTGGACTAGCAAATGCGTTTGCAGGACTCCGCGTGAGAGTGGTCTGATCCAAGATGAGTTGCTGCTGGCACAGGACCACTTCTCGCAGGCTGGAAACAGGTCCCTCCAGAACGTCCTTTAGAACTTGGTCCAGAACCCCCTGGGACCAGGGCCCACCCCACAGAGACACAAGCCAGGAGGGTGTAGCAGAAGGCATGTCCCATCACTGCCGTGCCCCCAGACCCCGGGGGGCTCAGGGCAAGGTGCAAGTGTGGCACAGGAGATGCTCCCAAACTCAGGCAGCTCCAACGGTCTGTACAAACCTGCCCTCACCCTGCACCCGTCTCTGGCTCTGTGCAGCCGCATGGGCAGCAGCTCCAGCTCGGAAATAGAAATCACACATTTAAGACACAGTTTCTAGCGTTCTTTTCTTTCCTAATTCGAAAGCTCATGTCTTTTGTGCTCCTCATTTCCATCAGCTCTGCCAGCAGTACCCCATCACCACCCAGTCCCCCCTCTCTCCAGAATTCAACACAGGTGACAGGGATGCTGCCGTGGCTGGCTGTGCCCGTGACCCCTCGTTTGCATCATCCGACACCCCATCTCCTCCCCACTAACTTTGCCAGGTACTTCACCTTCTCCAGGGAAGACAGGGCAGAAATTCACTGTGGCAGCTATTTGCAAGGCTGCTGTACCATACCTGTGACCTCCTTTGCTGGTCCTCTAGCTCTTCGTTCCCTGCATTTGCACTAATCCCCTCCTGCCCATCTGCTGCCAGACTCTGGATTCTTCCTTGTTCTCTGTTTCCTCTTCCCCTATGGATGCTCCCCTCCTTTCGCCTCACACCTGAATAACAAACCCCTAATTACTCCCACTGTGCTCCCTGCCTCTGATCTCTGTGTAGAAGGTTCTACCCGTGTCTTTTCCCCTTTCTTCATGACACTTTATCCTTCTCCTCTTATACGCTTTCTCCCTGCTGCCCCTGACAAATATTTCCTTCAGACCCTGGAGGATTTAAAGGCTTTGCTTGGCCTTGACCCTCCCATCCTTCCCAGCGCCTGGCTGTATGCATCTCTTTGGGGCCATCCTCCCTGCTGGCTGCCCCAGCAGTAATGGGACTGGTGCTCATTAACGAAACAGAGCTACAGCCCTGTCCAGAAATAGCACGTAAAGAACAGGCCAAACCTCACAGTGGATTTTGGAAACAGCAAAGCTCTTTGTTTTCTTCCAATGACATAAATTGATTCCAGCCAGGGGTGTCCTGTGCTGTTCCTCCTTCTCCGCCACCCAGCCAGCATCTCCTGCAGTGCTTGTGGCACTGGTGCGTGGAGTAACGTGACCTGCGTGGGGATGCCACAGCATCCCACGCCGACCCTAGACTACGGGGCTTAGTGCTAGCTTAAAATGAAGTGATTAATTTTCACAGCTGAAAACCCTTCACATTTCATCTTTTTTCAAAAAATGCTGACAAAGCTGCAAACTCCACAAGGAAAAGAGATGCCTTGACAGTCAGCCTTATTCACTTTCCTCCCCCCCTCCCCCCGGAGGTCTCTGGCAGGGCAGAGCTGCATCTCCCC
>Ga0181612_102539_pt1 | contig 13398 bp, 3 predicted proteins | sample HoacroProtozoa21_FD_119630 | JGI IMG/M metagenome (GOLD analysis project Ga0181612, IMG submission 119630) | Hoatzin crop microbial communities from Cojedes, Venezuel. Combined Assembly of Gp0051906, Gp0051904, Gp0051908 | reverse complement strand
CAAGCCCAGCTCCCTCAGCCTCTCCTCGTAGGGGAGATGTTCCAGTCCCCTCACCATCCTCATAGCCCTCCGCTGGACTCTCTCCAGTAGCTCTTCATCTTTCTTGAACTGGGATACCCCACTGTTTTGACATTGCCTTACACCTAGCTCTCTTCTTTTGAGGAAAAAAAGTGAACTGACGTCTATTTTTTTGTCAATATGTTTCCTTCACAATCTGGAATCTCTCAGACTGCATGAAGATGTGAATATTTGTGAAATAAGCCGTTGGATGACTGTTTTGCCAAAGCAATGGCTTCTCAAGAATTTACCGTAAGTGATTTTTAACACTGTGTACAACTAAGTAGAAATAAATTAAAAGACGCTGTAGCTGCTGTATTAATTAAACATTTTCTTACTTATTATTGTGTCAACATTTTACACATTTAAAACAGGTACTATACACTCACCAAAAAATGAAAAAATCAAAAACATGGCAAGATGGAATTCTGAGGATTAGAACTGGCAGCAATAAGGTGAACAACTCAGATTTAATGCCGTTGCATTTAATGTCATCTGCTACTGGTGGACTGTCAGTGGCAATCTAGTCGATGTGTGAAATAAAATTGGTTACTTAAAATTCTGTTTTTTCATTGCAGGCTATCTTGTTTGATGATAAAGGACAATGTTTGGAGAGTATTTTTATAAAATCTCAGGTATATTTTGTTTGGAGAGGTTTTTTTTAATTTTTTTTATGCTTGATTGTGGTTTGTGTTTCAGGAGGCATTTCCAGCTCCTGTTTGTTAACTAAGGCAGTGCTTGTTCCTCTTGTGCATGTGAACATCTGCTGCAATGCAAATAGTGGAAAGCGAAAACAGCTTATATTTATTGATAAGTTGTGTTGTTTTTCCAGAACCAATGTAGAGGTTTTTTTGAATTTTATTAGTTTTGGGTAAAAGCAGTGTATGATAATGTTATATTAAATAAGCATAACTTGAAGCTAAGTGCTAATGCTTTCCAGTATATGTATATTTTAATCTATGTACCTATGTGGCAGCTGTGATATACTGTGTGTAAATTCCTGAAATTTTATGTATGAGAATTTAGAAGAGTATATTTATTTAGAAGACTGTTATTGTTTCTTATATAGCACTATTATGTACACACTGCTGCTCTCTCTTTTCTAGGTGAATGCTGGAGATAATTTAGAAAGTGAACGATATTTGATCACAGTTGAAGCAGTAAAAGTGAATGAAAAATCTTTTGAAGATCAGCCAAGGAGATCAGAAACTCCAGCAGTGGACAGAAATGGTGTAAAACCTGGTGTTCTGCCTCCAAGACATCTGTCTGTCGGCTTGAAGAGGAAGTTTACAGTATGTCTTTATTTCAAAAGTTATGTCTGATGTTAACATGCATTTTAAAACACAAAGGGCACATCTTTTAATGAATGGTAGATATATAGATAATGTCTTCCTGGTTTTTTGGAACTCCAAGCTAGATTGTTACCCGCAGCTTTTTTTTTCCAGAGTTTACTAAATCTGTTTAGTTTAGCAGGGTTGCTGTTCTCAAGGCTGCAGTGAAAATAGCAAGGGCGTGAGATTATTTCTATACACCTGTGAAATCATCATGTGCTACTTAATCAGAATATATTTTATGGAGTGTGCCCTATTTTTGACATTTAATTACAAAATTTGAAGTTGATTTCTGAGTAGAATTAAATTTAAAATTTATCTCCTAGGGTTTCCAAGGACCACGCCAAGTTGGAAAGAAAATATCAATGATGGAGGATGGAGAAAACCCAACAATGTTGCCTTTATCTAAGCAGTGTCAGGGTACTCTTCCATCCAAGTTTTATATTACCTCTCCATTATTTTCTACGATTTGCAAGAAGGATGCAGAAATAAATCTGCCTGCAGACTTTCATGAAGATGTGTGTACGGGTAATGATAGAGAACACATGTCTCTCTCCTCACTGCTTTCAGTTCCGCTTCTTGACAGATGCAAGGAGACAGAGAAGCAAAACTCTGATCAGTCCGTTGTGAGGCCAGAATCTCCTCTAATTACTAGCCACACCAAATCTCGTAGTCAGACAGCCGCTGACGGGGCAGTGTCACAGAACATCAGGAGCACAGCACAGATAATAGCTCTTTTAAAGTCTAAACCAACGCGAGGATGCAGAGAGCAAACAGCATCTGAAGTCACAGAATGTCCTTCTAGGTTTTGGGCATCAGAAAACACGGATAGTTTATACAAGAGCAAAAGCACAATACTACCTGCTTTTTCAGGCAACCCTGCCAAAAGACTCATTCAAAATATTCAGCACCTGCCTTTTGCAAAGGGAACTGTAAATGATAAAAAGGAATGGAATGCTGAAATACTTCTAAAAGCTGAACAACCTTGTGATAAAGAAGTTGCAGGACAGAGACATCACAAAAAGGCAAATAATTTAAGTCAAGATATACAAGATCCCTGCAATACAAATTGTTCCTTCCTACCTGAATCCACCATAAGTAGAATGAGTGACAGTCAGTTTGCCACATCCTTGGGTGACGTTTCATGTTTGGCAAGTCCAATCACCTTTGAAAAAAATCTCCCCGGATACAGGGAGCATTCGGTGACTAACGGTCTTAAGGAGAATTCATCTGTGAAGTTGCAAAGCAACCTTCAGCCACGACAAAATTCAGAAAGAGTGCCTAGTGACCTGGAACGCTCTGTGGACATAACATTGGCTGAAATTGGAATTGTAAAGGAGGAATTAAGTACACGTGGCAAAGACTATGGTCCAGATGAACAGGTGTTGGAGGTTAACTTCAATCTAATGGAGGCTTTTGATTTTAATGACACGGACAATGAAGACCTGTGTGAAAGAGGTGTGAATCAGCTCAGTGAAGGAGACGTGCTTTCACAAAGTCCAGATTGCTTAAAGGGAGAAGATGTAGCACAAAATAGTGCATTGAGGCTTCCTGCTTGCTGTGAAGTAGTGACACACAGTAGAAGCGAAGTTGGATGTTCAACATTTGACGGTGAGAATGATGGAAGTCACAGCACTGGGGGTATACCATCGCAGCTTTGTGATAACAATGTCAGAGATACAGGGGGAATTGCAGAAGACTCTGCAAACCAGACCAGAATTGAAGTGGAACTTCTGGGTGATGGACACAACATAAAAGAGATTAATGAAAGTCAGTTAAGTATTGAAGGCCCAAACAGTGAGAAGGCTCTTGATGGCTGTGCAGCGCATACCGTTAACGAAATGTCATGGACAAAAACTGAGCACTCTGATCTTTTGCCTCGTGACACAGATGTTACTGAATGTCACCCTAAAGCTAGAATGTTTGAGAAAACTGAAAGTATTTCATGTATTTCTACCAGCAGAATAATTTCTGCAATGGACAAAAGGACTGAAGAAGATGTTACACAGCATGGATGCATGAAATCCCCAGATGTTGGTTTAAAACACTGCTGGGGCACCAAGAGTGATGACATTAAAGCAGATAGTCCTTTGCTGGCTTTGTCACGAAAATCAGATCCTAGCTATGGCTCGTTCCAATATATTGCAGAAGACCATCAAAAGGTACTCGGCATTTCATATAAGGAAGATACCCTCATTTCCAGAAGTTCTGTCTGTCCTTTAGGGAAAAGCTGTTCATCTCCAGAGGAAACAGCAATAGGTGAAACTGAGTTTGAAAATGTAGAGTGCATGAATGCTTTTCATGAAGCCTGCAAAGGAGAAAGAATAGAAATGGATTGCCTGAAATACATGGCAATGACTGAAAATTCATCAGATCTTCCTGATTTGGTAAACAATATCGCTCTTTTAAGAGCTTTGACTCAACATAGCACGGCATTAGAAAGCTTACAAAAGATGGAGGAAAATAATAGCATATTATATGAAGCAGAGACTTCTAAAGAGATATTTGAACCCCTTGTGAAAGATGAAGGTTAGGTCAGCTTCTAATTTAAAGTGAATTCTGTATGACTGTACCTATTTGACTTTTACACTCTTATCTTTCCTGCTGGACAATTCATACTCAGAAATCATACTTTTGGAGTGATGCGTTACAAAGGTTTCTTCATGCAATTTTTAGTGTTTAAAGTAACAATGTGGGCTCCTAACTGTGCAATCCTAACTGTGCAATTATTTCCATGGGTGAAGTTTGCAAGCCTAGTAAACAGTCAGACGTTTTCATGTGAAAATAATACGTAACATTATGCTTTTCCATCTCTTGTAGCTATAAAACAGTTTACAGAAATGCCTTACTCAGAAAGTATACAGGCATCTTCCTGTTCATACTTTGATTCTTCTGACCTTATGGTAACCAATTTTTGACTACGTATAGCTATCTGTACAAGATAAATTAATTTTCCACCAGGCTTCTTGAATAAAATTCCTAGTTTGTAAAACTATGGAGGTTGAGATAAAAATTGCTTAGAAGCATCAACTAAGAAGCTGATAGTAAACAGAAGATGTGCTCTTGCAAACCCTATTGCCAGTAAATGTTTAGGAGGCTAAATGTATGACAAGAAACTTAATGCAAATTGTAGTATTGAGTATGTCTGGTTCTTCTTCCCTACCCTATCTTTTACCATCTATTTTTTCTTTTCTTTGACTATCTTTTTGAATGCATGGCTTTCCTAGGAATTTTAGCACTTGAGTTGAAATGTACTGGCAAATCTGTTTGTGCTTGATGCTTCGCATTGATTTTTTTTTTGTTCAATGCTATTAATAGTCTTTTGCTTTCAGCCTGTCCAAAGGGAAAGAACGATTTTAGATTAAATTCTTCTGGTTTTGCTGTCCTATTTGAAAAGCAAACACAGTTTCTTACCCTATCATGGATTGTTCTGGCTTCTAAATAAAAAGGCTGTGATTTTAAAATGCTTTCTCTTGCTTAAATACAATAGATTTCTTAGCCTAACTTTTCACTTTAAATGGTTATTAAATTGTTAGACTAGTTAGCTTTTGATAGTTTTATATGCAGTCCAACAGTGTGGACAATTTATTACAGAAAACAGAGGCATGTATTCTACCAATAACAGCAGCCCAAAGAGACCCTAGGACAGCTGACTGCCAACCAAAGGTATAATTTCTGTGGAATTGAAGTATAATGAATAGGTTTTTCTTAAATTTCAGTTCAATGATTTACTATTTGCAATATATTACAGGAAGCCCTAATAAACATTTAACCGGTCTCATGACGGACTTCTCATCACTTTTTAGTTTGTCTGTGGGAAGTTTTCCATTGAGAGTTTTAAACTCGGATTTTACAATACAAAAATAAGACTAAACATACTACATTAGAATATCAATTTTCTGTTGACAGACTTGTGCAAAAACTTTATTGCTGCTGAACTGCAGGAGTGCACGAAAGAAAAAAGCATAGATTTTTTTTCTCTTCGGCAGTTTCCAGCAGATGATTTTTGTTGTATATATGACAAGTACTTTATCAACTGTAGATACTTCCAGAACAGTACTTATTTTCAGTTAATGATAATTCCAATGTATTGCGTAGCCTGTTGCGTTTCAAGGGCACCAAGTAAAGGGATCAGCAGCTAGTGAGATAATGTTGAGAGCTCCCTGCTCACAGCTAGGATGGCAGCAGAACCCAGTTAATATGGAGTTGGCAGCTGAGAAATTTTTGTCACCCCTGTTTTCAAGCAGTTACATTTTTTCTGACTTCAGACAGGTAAAACATTTTTTTCAAAGCTATTTTATTTCAAAGTTATTTTTAAGGTCCAAGAAAGTATCCTGTAAATGTAGGATAAAAGAGAGTTCATTTTTAGAATACTACAATCATATCAAAATCACTAAGAGCCAAACATAGTGCTTTGTGGTTAAAACTTTGCAGTTAGACAATTATTTTCACTCATCTTTGTCATAGGAGTATGCATTTGCAAGATGTAATTTAGTTTTCTTCCTCTGATCAGTTTCCGTTAGAAAAATGTGTATGTGTGATATTAAACAGAGATTTTTTTGTGGAGAAAAGTGGCAGAGAGTTTTATAATGATTGTTTCCTGGTATTAGCATATAATCACCTCAACTGCTTTTGAAATTTGGTATATAATTGTTAGAGAGTTCCAAAGTAAGGGTTAAAACTTTCTTTCTTGGATTATTATTCTGTTCCCTCTGGATGCAAAGAAACATGACATGCAATGTTAAATAATTTTTTTTTTCTAATGCATTATATATTTGAAAATAATGGAATAAAACTGATATTTCATTTTTTACTTCCTGAAAGGGCTAGAGATAATGAAGAATTATATCTAGAAATAAGATTTTAAAATAAGATATTTAGAAATGACTTACACAAAAATAATATTTATATAGAGGATAAACAGTTTAACTTCTAATAAGTTTTTGATTATATTTTTTTGGTAAAGTCTCCAGGTTCAAGAAGTCTTCATGAGGATGATATCAACTTTATCAGAGAAGACAAGTTTCAAAAGAAGTCTAACATTATTAAAGAATCGAGAGCAGATCAGTCCTGTAAGTGAAAGTAAAAGTCAAACGGCAGCGATTTGCCTCAGAACAATTACTCTTCATGACTTCTGTCCTTCACATATTTTTCCTAGCATTGGCACTGAATGTGTATCCTGAAGTTCCACCATGGGCAATGTCAGGCTCACCTTCACATTCTGATTTGAGGCAATCACAGTGGACTTCATGGGAGCCTGGCAAGGTGTGAATTGACTGTCTCTTCTAGATCTTTTTGACTTTATTTCCTGTGTGTTCATGGTAGCAATTTCTTATTTGTGAAACTGATTCATCTCAACTCTGAAAGACAATTTCAATTGTTAAGAATGATGAGAGAGAGAATAGTGACAAAAGAGCTAGAGTCAAGTTTTTTTTCCAGTCATTCACTTGACATGTTAATTCTTCACCTGTAGATGATTCCATCAGTAGAACTGACTTCCTCACTTGATCCAGACTCTACAGTTTCTCCAGCTTCAGGAAGTGAGGAAACTATTGGAGACATCCAGGAGCCACTGATACGCAGGATCTTGCAAAGTGAATCAGAACTTTCAGAAATTTTTTTCAGTAAGAAATTACAGTTTATAATTGCACTTTACAATATTTTTGCTAGAAAATCTTTGAGGATTTTTGAAGCATAGTGAGTTCCACTATAACAGACAGTTATCCTGGGTGCTGAAATACACCGAGGTATGTCTGGGTTTGGTTTATGTTTGTTATACATTTTTCTGTGGAGGTGTGTCACTATTTAAAGCACAATTTCAAACTGTTTTCCAAATCAGCTGAATTAGCCTTGAATTCCATGGCTCTCCCCCTGCAGTTATATTCTTCTGAAAGAGACTTCAGTAGAATGATTTAATTTTATAAAGAAACATTGGCTTCTAGTTTGGAGGAAAAGAGGGCTGTAAGCTAAGCTTCTAATTCATACTAATGTTTTAATTTATTTACTTGCTTTTAGTTTTCTTCCATATTCACTTGTCCTCTGACCCACTTGCAGCTGACACTTATCAGTGACTGTCATTTCTTATGGATAGTGAATTTAGTCGAAAGCATGCTTGTGGTACTAGAAGCCTATTTATCTACATTGGTTAATATTAATTTACACGGTTTTGTGGGTGATCTTTTTGGAAAAAGGAGCAAATGTTGTTTGTCTTCCAGCTGGCAGCTGTCACTGACCTACCAAGAATATCAGATTAATGACTTCCAAAACACAATAATGTCTAAATAATTTCTACCAAACACTTTATTTTTTACGAGTAGAGTGCCTACAAAAATGTGTTCTGAATATGGGATTTAACTATTAAAGGAATCACAGTTGAAATCACTTATGTCATATGGAAATTTAGTGTAGTACTGCACCACACTACGATACGAAGAGCTTGCCAATTAGAAGACAGGATGTAAAAGGAAGAACTTGGAATTCTCCCCTTATCTTAGTTTTTTGTACATCTGAAGTTAACATGCCATGCGTAAGCGTTAAAAGTTGCTTGTAAGATATATTTGCCCTACAGCACAGGAGAAATCCAGCTATCCAGAGGAATGCATCCCCTCAAGAGTCAAACCCACAGTTAAAACACGAACTCCCTTTGTCACTCTTCCTGCCACGGAGAAGTTTCCTGATGTGGTTTGTCCAGCTGACAGTGAAGAGGTCCAGCAACCTTTCAGCTCTTCAGTAGTCCATTTAGGCAACAAGTCAGCAATATTTCCTATTAGTGCTTTTGGCCCTGAGGACAGAAATTATGAAACCTCTGTGTTTGGAGAGTATACGGAAGGCAGACAAAGGGAATCCATACAGCCAGCGTTCCCTAATGTGACTTCACACTATAGACAAAGCAAGTGGCTAAAATACCAAAACAGTGCTCAGTGTGACTTGATAACTCAAAACAGCGACAGTGGGGAAGCGGACGATGACATCTGTGCTGAGAACGTCCTTGGAATGCTGCTGGGTGACACAGGAGAGAGCAGCACTGTGAATAAAAGCGCTCCTGGCTCTCCACCTCTACTGACAGCAAAGAGCATGCTTGGTAAATGCTGTGGAAATACCAGCAACCAAGATTTGATTTCAGAGAGGAAGTTACTTTCTCTGCACTTCAGTCAGACACCTTTGGCTGAAGCTACACAAAAGGTGTTAAGTCATCTGAGCTGCCACACTGTAACAGGAGACGGCCAGGTGTGTAACTGTTCAAGCAAATACAGTTATAAGTGACAGAAACACATTTTTCTGGACAAAGTAACTGCTTCTGTCTGATTTCCTGCAAGATGCTATCAGTATGATTGGGTGAAAGGTTTCTACATCAGTCTCAGCTACAGAACAGCAGCTGCTAATGTGTTTTTTTAAGTGCTGTGACTAATCCTTTGTAAAGGTAATTCCTTGGTGCACACAGTGCCAGATTTAGATTTTCAATCTGAATGTTAATGGCAGGAAGATGAAATAAAAGCCGTTGGGCTGTTTTGTCATCTACAATTGATAAGAATGTGATTTCAAGAAGAGTTCTTCTTAACTGTGAAATCAGCGTCCTTTTAATGAACACCCATATCTTGCTTCAAAGCATAGTCTCTGATTTTGAAATATTTTAAACTTCTTCAGTTTTAATTGTGGAAAAGTAAGTTATGGCATTGAACAAGCACCTAAAAAATTAGCACAACTGTTTGTGACCAGCAGACTGTCTGAAACAAATGGAGTAAATTGGAAAAAAACTCAACCCAAGCACAAGTCCAGTTTTAGAAGTTGTCAAATGGCTACATTTGAGAGTTAATGAAAGTGTTAGATTTTTTTCTTTTTATCTTTTTTTTTTTTACTCGGACTTGGTGTGCTGTGTGTTCTCGTTCTTTAAAGCTGTTTGTACAGTAAAATGTTCATGGGAAATAGAGGTGTGGAAATAGCTGTTACATTTCATATACACACTGGTATACACTTTGTGTGTGCATGTGTATATATATAATCCATATGTATAGGATTTTTAAAAGCTTATGAAGAGAGTTATCATTACGATGCCCACTGCAGTGTAGATAGGTGGAAGAAGTTCGTCAGGACTAGCTGGGATGGCAGGCACAGGGATAGCTTGTAGTATGCGCACTTTCCCCAGAGCTCTCTAGCCTGGTGCCTCCTTCTCGAGCCTGTACGACCTTTGCTATAGTTTCATCTGATGGATTTGTGTCTGTGAAGAGATGGTGTTAAAAATGGGGTTTGTGTGCTCCTTCTGGGGCTGAAAACATGCTTCTGAACTACATCATTTACTCTAAAGCCTTTGAAAGTATTACCTGTGTTATTGCAAATGCAGGTTGTTTGTCAAGGGGCAAATTTTAACTTCATGTGACATCCTAAATGGCAGTCCAAGCTCTCTGCTGTAGCTTTGGGTCTACTCAATTTTACTCCCCTTGGCATGCTTCTCTGCTTACAGTTAACAAAGTCTGCACACAGTTGGTGAGGGGGATTTGTGTTTTGCTTTTAGAAAACTGATTCTTCATTGACAGTCTTCATCTTGAAATTCTGGTTGCAGAATGAGGCTCTGAATTTTTTGTATTTAGTTGTACTTATTAATGAGAGCACAATATATAAAAACTAAAAATGAAAAAGAGAAGAAAAATTGATAGGTTTTGGCATGTCTGTACAGTAGCCATTTATCAGAATTTGTCTCATTCAAGGTTTTGCACATTTTAATGGTTTATTTTTCTGTTTTTTAGGATGTAACGATTTCTGAGTTGTCTTTTCCTAATGTGGATAAAGTAAAATATGCTAATCTTCCTAAAAGAAAGATTTCCATACCAACTGTGTTTCAGTCTTATGTTCACTACAAACAGATTTTTAGAGCTGCTCTGACAGGTGAGTTTAACACCACGCTATGTAAAATGCTGTCATTTTTAAACTGTGTATTTCTGAAGCTTCACAAAGCAGGGTGAGAGGTCATCAATATAATCTGTTGGAACATCAGTGTACATTTGGGTTTGGATATATCTACTGAAATATATTGTCTATACCCAAAACTGCAAAGACAAACCAAAAGACCAGTACACTTCTGTTTGACGGTGTAGCCTTGTGCCTGTTTACCAGTGTTTAGATTACTATCTAACTTTTTTTTTTAATGTACAGTTATTTAGTGTTTGGAGTCATATACTTACATGTGATTTGAATGAAAGTAAGGCAGTTAAAACAAAGGAATTTCACGTGCAATACGTGAATTTTGCAGGTCACATGGTTTCTTTTAGGACTCTAATTATTTTGATTTAGGTTTGGGATTGAAAGTTTTAAATTAAAATATATTTGTTTGAATGTTGTGTGTTTGTGTAACCATTTTAAGGCTGTGCTAATTATTCTTTTATTCTCCTTTCTATGTCAAGAGCAATTAAACATAATGCTATTTGAGTTGTCACAAAGATTACACAATGCTCTTTCAAAAGTGGATATATCTTTTTACACTTCATTGAAAGATGGGCAAAGTGAGAGCAAAGCAAGCTGCGTTCCGCTCTGCAATCATATGCATCCTGCTAAGCTTGTTATGGTTAAAAAAGAAGGTCAAAACAAGGTGCTGTTTATTCCTTGTTTGTTTACAGTTTGGGGTGTTTGTTTGGCATATAGACTGTATTCTGTGAAAAATTACAGGGTAATTCTGTATTATATGTAATTGCGTGTTAAAGTGATATGTTATAGAAATCACTTGTAAGATCAGTTATAGTATCTACTAGTGTCCTGAATTGTTGATGTAATTGTTCTCTCCATACAGAAACAGCTTCATTATATGTAGAGAGAAAGACCTGAACTTGTAATTTTCTAGGTTATGTGGGGTTTTTGTAAGGTATGGTTACCCACACTGGCTTCAGAAGCTGAGAGTTCTGGCAACACACTTGTGGTTTTCAGCCAAACATAGTGAAAACACAGGTGTTTAACTGATTATTTCTATAGCAGCAATTACTGGTCCATTGCTTTATTTTTTTTTCACTTGTTTGTTTTAATGTGCTAATGTTATTTTTTTCCCCCCTCCTTTCTTAGGGTCGCTTGTTCTATGCCTGTGATGCCCCAAAAGCTGAGCAGTGTTCATTCTTCAAGTGGATAGAAGACATTAACCCCGCGCAGATAAAATCGACACCTAGTGTAGTGCTTCATGATATAAAAAGTATTGGGACATACCTCAGAAGTCAAAAGATTTCTCTCTATGAGGGATGCCAGCTTTTGGTGAGGTATTCTGAAACGCTATGCACTTTTCACAAGTGCCATGTAAATTGCAGGATTTATAAATATTCCAGTAACTCTGGATTTCAATAGCATTTAACAGACACTTTCACTAACTATGTTTAAAGAAGCTACGGTTCTGTGTAGAAATGTAAAAGCCAAATTAGTGAAGGAACAATATTCACAGCAGTGACATTTTGGGTCGGGACTCTTTTCAGCAAGAATCAAAACTGCTTACCAGCAACTTGGTCAATTGCTTAATGAAATCCCAAATGATTCTTGCATTTGAATTGTTGTTCATTTAATATTTTGTAAGAGAGTTTGGGACAGACTTTGATTTCTTCTCACAGTGATTCTAGTTTTAATGTTAGAAGTTGTATCAAACACTACTAGGCCCTGCTTAACTGTAGGGGAAATAATTTAATTACACCTGAATACGAGAAAAGTATTTTGCAGTCAAGACAAATCTATTTAAAACTTGGTAATGTAAGGTGATGAACAACTACCAGGATCTGTGCTGTATAATTCAGTCCAGTCTGTGGAGCTTTCCTGGTTTTGGTGGTGAATCCAAAATGTGCCAGTTGTTTACATACTTTTTCTTGAAATTACAATTTAACAGGAAAGCCTTTGAAATTCAAACACAGCGGTGTAGTAAGTTCAAGAAATTTATGAACACACCTGCCGGATTTGATGGTGATACCAAAAACAAATTATACCTCAGACTAAGCAGAAGGGAGCATTATTCTGTCTATAGCAAAGGTAAGCAAATATGAAGCATCAGAAGAATTGTCCATGTCATGTTGTGCCTTTTTAAAGTTTTAATTTGTAATCTAAAGAGAAAAACTGAATCCTATTTTTAGACTCCTGACAACCCTAATAATTCAGTTGTCATTCTAGAAGGGCAACAAAATATCTCATTAATTCATCTTTTCTTGTAAATATTCAACTGCCTTAGAAAAATATAAGTTCCTTGGGTTTGGAGTGTATTAAATCTGTGAATTGTGAAGCTTCAGGAAAGCCCAGTATTCAAATAGATGATATTTAAGGAAAACTTGATGTAAAAATTAATATTTCAGTAGTTGTTGCGTATCTCTCCTAAATTACTGAAATACCACAAAGTTGGAGGATTTGATCCAAAGTTCAGTGATTTGATCCAGATAGTCTCAATAGTTCATTTTACTTCAGTAATTTTTAAATGATAACCATATCTTCATAGTTTATTAGGTTTGCTGTTGAAAATCATACAGAGGAAATTAAGCAGAAACAAACATATTTGTGCATACTTTATGTACAGACTCTGAAATGTTCTGACAAATCAGGGGTTTGTAACTATAAATTCTGAAGCTCTGCACAGGCAAAACTTTTACTTATGTATGACTATTTGTGATCATTTTTGTTCCAGGCAAATACAATGCACTATTATTGCTCCTAACTTTGAAATCTTGCTTGCTGTGCTCTGCAATGTATGGTATAGGAATAGTGCAGTGAGCTTTATTCTCATCAGGTGTGCCAAATAAAGCAGAACACTTGCAGGCTCCAGTATGTGTTGGCTTTAAAAGGGAAGGGAAAATGTATGTTTATTTCAGTACTTGCTATTCTTTGGCAAAAGAGTGCTTAACTAGATTCGTACTATACTTCAGTGATTTGTTCCCAATACGCTCAAAATTGATAATACTTCAGGTTTGTCAGAAGTCAAATGCTGCTAAGTGTACCAGGAGAGAACTTTACAGTTATCATCAATTTCAAACAGCAAGCACTAGAAGAATTTCAAATTTATTCCTTCTTT
>Ga0181612_168017_pt1 | contig 13399 bp, 14 predicted proteins | sample HoacroProtozoa21_FD_119630 | JGI IMG/M metagenome (GOLD analysis project Ga0181612, IMG submission 119630) | Hoatzin crop microbial communities from Cojedes, Venezuel. Combined Assembly of Gp0051906, Gp0051904, Gp0051908 | reverse complement strand
GGCGACGTGTTCGCATCGAACACTGAGCGTAAACACTTGATTGTCACCGCGCGTGCCCAACTCCCCCCAATTTGGGCCGCCGCCGGCCCCTCGGAGCAGCGGCGGCTTCAGTCCTGGCTCTGCGAGCAGGGGCTGGCGAGGAGCCCCGCCGGGGCCGGCGGGAAGAGGTCGGTGGCTCGCTGGGTCGGTGGCTCGCTGGGTCGGTGGCGTGTCGTGCCCGGTCCTGCCTCGCGGATCTGCGGCGCTCGGGAGATGCGCGGGCTGTTTTGGGGGGTGGGGGTGAGGTGTCTGAGTGGGAGGTCCCTGCTCTTGAGTTTTAGTGACTTGCCTTCCTCTGAATTCCTTTTCCTTATTGCTGCCCTGGGGTGAAGGTGAGGGTAGGGGTGGGGGAGCAGCGGGGGCTGCGAGGGGGTGGCACGGCGAGGGGAGACGTTCCGGCTCCGGGCACGGGCAGCCGAGGAGCCCAAATGCACAACTTTATTCCTTCCAGCGCGTGGCTCGGGCGTCCCAGCCTTTATCTCGGCAGAAGGGAGACGGCGGGAGAGCGAGACCCCCTTTCTTAGGGTTTACGGTGTGCGGCGCAGCGAGATTTATGCCTGTTCCTGTTTGACTGCCTGGATCGCTCCCTTTGATGTGCACAGGTCCTTCCTCCCCACGGGAGCTCCCGGTTAAACCGACCCCAGCCTTCCTGGCCCAGGCTGGGTCCCGGGAGCCCCAGCCCCCCTCCTTTCGGGAGTGATGGAAAGTGAGTTTTGCTCTGGGGGAGGGTTACAGCAAAGTGTTTTGAGGAGGGCCCAGGGCTTTCTTTTTTTCTCTTTTTTTTTTTTTTTTCTCTTACTAGCCTGTGTAAACACGATGTCCACTCAGCTAGTCCCGGCACGAGTCTGTGGGCTGGCGTAGACCCCTCTCGGAAAGGCAAGCGGTGGATGTCTGCTGTAGCGCTGATCCCGAGGGCGTTTTCGGGCTGGGAGCGATCCGAACCCCACGGTCCCCGTTCTCCTCCCCGAGCCGCTCCGAGGCCCAGTGCCAGGGCAGGGAGGGACGGGCAGGCGCTGCAGGAGAGCAGAAGGGCCTCGTGGCGCAGGGCGCGTGGGGACCGGCCAGCCATTGAAATTCCCGGCTGCATCTGCTCCGCTCGCCCCGCCGGCGCGGCGGAGAGAATGGGGGGCAGTTTCGCCAGGGCCCTTTCTTTGTTAGGAACTTTGATCCTCTCCCCCTCCTTCCTTTTTGTTTGTCGTTTAGCGTGGTTTTCAGCTGCCTCGGTTGTTTTAGGGTGTTTTGCCCGGTGAGAGGTTGGTCTTGTGGTACCGCGTGGAGCCTCCGTATGCCTTCCCCCTGCCGAGCTGAAAGGCTCTGCTGTGAGTCATGGGTTAAATGACACAAACTCGTCTGAAGCCTAATTTAGGGTTATACGAAACTCTGCAGGAAAAGGGCCGGTGTCCTGACAGGACAGCCTTCTCTCCAGGCTTGGTGTCTCCTGGCAAGCAGCGCTTAATAGACAGTGTCTGCCCAACTTGTTGCTTCATTGTTTTCTGATTCTTCCTACCCTAACGAGGGCTGTTGGCCCGATTCTGCGGGAAAACCTTGTGCTTTTGAGACTCCTCTTTGTTTGCAAGCTAGATAGCAGCAGCCTCCGGGGTTATTTATGGAAATGCTTGATATGAGAATTGGCTTTGCAGTCTCAAGGTAAAAGATCTGCGTGACTTTGTAAAGCTGCAGCTGGCCGCTGCCTTGAGCTTCTTCATTATGTGCTCTGGGAAGAGCAGGCTTGGCCGTGCTGGGTCACCCCGTCGTTTCTTTGTTGCTGTTACCGAGTTTCTGCTGGGTTTGCCTTTTGTGGCGGAGGGAGCGAGCTGTGGCTGTCGGGCAGCGCTGACTAATGGAGCAAAGGTGGCCGTGGAGGTGCGATGGACGGACAGACCCAGTCCTCAGGTCTCGTGGGTCCTTCTCTGTCCTCCCCCTGCTTCGGGGCGCCGATACCAGCCGGGTTAACGCCGGAGTTACGTGACCCGAGCTATTAAATGGTGCCGTGGGTGGCCTGAAGAGCGTCGCTGAGGAGCCCGGCCGGCCTGCTGGTACCCCTGCGACATCAGTGGGGTTCCTCGTCCCCAAAGCCCGGCGGGGTGAAGTGGAAGCGGTTTGCGCTCAAGTGACTTCCGCTCGCTGCAGCCTGATCCTGGGGTTTTGTTTTCTGGATACAATCTGAGCAGTTCTGAGCGCTCTTAGCAGATTTCTATCTAGGTTTGTAAAAAGGACCCATTACGTCAGTGGGTGACACTGAAACACAACTCCTCCAGGGCTATTTGTTTTAACACCAGAAATGAAGGAATAAGGTACCGGCACTTTTGCTTTAATTAGAAGGACTCCAGCCACCGAGGAGCAGTCCAGTTCGAGTAACTTGAGTCTGGCACTGAACTCGCTCCCCTCCGCGTGTTCCCAGGGCTGCCCCTGCAGCCGGTCGCCCTCGCCTCCCTCCACCTGCAACAATAGCTGGTTGTGCAGAAGAATTTGTGAAATGATGGCCTGCTCCCTCCAGCCAGGAGGACGCGTTATCTCTGCCCAGTTGATCACACTCAGGGTAATGAGAAAATGAGGCTGAGCTTAGCATTGCTGAGTATGAAAGCATCTTCTTGGCAGGGGCTGAATGACACTGGCTGAGAAGGAAAAGACAGTAGATTATTGTTTTTGCTTATTATCTGCCATCAGCCTCCTGGTCTCCTGCCGTCCCCTGTCCTCAGTATTCGCTGTGGGTGTCTGCCCTAGCCAGGAAGCGGTGGGGGGGTGGGGGGTGTGTGTGCGGGGAGGGACGGACGGTTCAGATGCCCTAGGGAGGCACCGGAGGGTTTGCTAATCTGTTGGCGCTTGGAGCTTGGGGAGGGAGGTTTATTTTTGAGTTTATTTGTGCTCTTCACTTTTGCCTCTGTTTACTTACGTGCCGAGTTTATTTATGTTGTAGGCTGTGAGTCAGGCTGGAGGTGGGGAAGGCAGGGAGAGAAGCTGGTGGAAGGGTGTGGGGAGGCCGAGCTCTGGGGCTGTGTGACAAGTGAAAGGACGCGGGACGGGAGGGCGGCCAGGCTGGAAAGCTGAACAAAGCAGCAAGAGGAGCTGGAGAAACACGGCTTCCTTTTGGGCCAGTTGAGCTGCCGGGCTGATGGGACGACGCGCTGGGCTGCCCTCCCATCCGCAGCTTATCCAAGTGCGGGGATGAGCCAGACCTGCCTTTACCACAGGTCTTTGTAAGCTGATTTGTAGGTCTGGATCATCCCCGATGTGATGTAACTTTACAGGAGTCGCTGTAAAAATAGGCTGTAAAGAAAGAGGTGGTGGCCGAGGAGGAGAGGAGGCTTCGTGGGTGTTTGGCTTGCAGCTGCGTCGGTGCTGTCCCGGCGTTTGTGGCGGTGCGAGGCCGGCGCAGGCGGGCGCTGGCCGGTGCTGAGCCCAGCAGAACGGTGGCACCTGGACGGCTGTGCGGGGCTGGCAGCCCCAGCCGGCGGCAGGGTACGGAGAAGCCGAGCAGGCACAATGGAGGGCTCAGCCTGCCGAGGGGAGGCATCGCGTCATTGTGTGCGGCGCGGCCGGGGAGAGGGCCAGCACGCTGCCCTGCGGCCCCGCGGCCATGGGGGCTTTGGGCCCCTCCGTTTAACCTGTGCCCTCCTGTCCGCTCTGTTATGTCTTCACCCTGTGTTTTGTGGGATGAAATGTTTGGCTTTTTGTGCGCTGCTTCTTTGCTGTCCTCTTGCTACCCAGGTGAGCTCTGTGTTTGTAGGTAGAGGGGGAGAGCAAAAAGGCAAAAGAAGGCGCGTTTGGTAGGGAGGGCACCCAGGGGCAGGCCGAGCGGGAGGGTGCAGCCCAGCCTGGTAATCCCAGCATGTGATGGGCTCTCGGGTGCGTCTGGCCAGCGCTCAGCCGGAGACAGACCACTGCATGCTGGGACTTGTAGTCTCCCTGGATTACACCTTACCAAGAGGGAAAGATGTCTGCAGCCAGCTGCGTTTCATGCACCTCAGGTAGATTCTTTGGGTTTTTAGCGAGGCGCCACGTGGGCATGGAGCAAACCCTGCGTTTGTAAATTGGCAGGAAAAGCGTGTTCACCTGTTCTTCCCCACGTCTCTTTCAGATTGACCCAAAGGTAGCGTTCCCCCGCCGAGCACAGCCCAAGGTAAGCACTGCGGGCAGCCCTTGCCACTCCGAAGGGTGAAATTCATGGCGGTGGACGTTGTCCCTCGGTGCAGGGCCGCCAGTGCGTGCAACGGAGCCGCTCCCTGGGGTTTCCTCAGGACTCACCTGGAGCGGGAGCCGCGTGCCGCACTGCCAGCGTGACGTGTGGTGCTGCGAGACGCTCCTGTCAGGCTGGCAGCGCGGCGCTGGGGGTTTGTGTGGTGCTGGGGGAGCCGGGAGGTCCCTCGGTTACACTTCGGGATGCGCTAGTTAGAGGTGGTGAAACAGGGTGAACTTTGTCCTGCCAAGGTTGCAGCCAGTGTCTGATATTTTCCATCCAGAGGAGGCACAGAACAGCTCCGTGCTGCGATGTGATACAGGCGGAGAGAGGGTTGTGCGTATGCGTGTGTACAAATAGGTGTGTGGCAGGGAGGGGGAGAAGGATTTCGTTTTGGGAAGTGCCCTGGTGTGCTTCAGAACTGGAAAAGGCAGAAGGAGGTTGGTGTTGGACTACAAGAGGCTCTGGCATCGAAATGCGCAGTCACGGGAACTTTCTCCAGGCGTGCAGCTAGAAACTTTTGACTGAGGACGCACCAGCAGGCTGGCAACTGCCTTTAGACTTTAAGTCTCCCTTTCACTTTGCTTTTGGAGTTTTAAAATTTAGAGTCTCTATTCCAAGTGCTGTCATGGGAGAAAGAGCTGGGGAGAAGCGGTGTCAAGAAGCAGAGAGAGAAGAGGAGACTGGTGCCAGGAGGGAAATAAGGGGGATCAGGCACTGAGAACAATCAGTGAGCAGGTATCCCGAGTAACTGGAGCCAGGAAGCACATGGTAGGAATTGGGTTAATTCCATTAAGCAGTTTGGTGACAGAAGGTGCTTTAGTGTTAGAACGGGCTGCTCTCCAAGCCAGGGAATTGCTGCGGATTAGCCCTGTGCTCCTTGGGGTAATTAGGACCATGTGTTCCTCTGAGAGCAGAGGTGTAGCCAAGCAGCTAAGGGGAGGATGCAGCTGGAGAGCGGCTTCAAATGACGTCGGTGTGCCCCAGCCTGGCAGTGATGGCCCCTCTCAGGGTAGTTAGTTTTCTTCCTTGTCCCAGCTGCATGAGTAACAAGTGGCAGAGGACTCTTCTCTTTGCCTTCTTGTGAAAGCAAAAGAGAATTAACCGGGCCCCGTTTGAGGGAATGGGTGCGAAATGAGGCTTACTCCATGCAAGACTGGATGCTGTGTGATTTGTGAACTAGGAGGGCGAAGCCTGGTGAGCCTACCTGCACTGGCAGGCCTCCTGCCCATCTTTCCGCTCTGGAAAGCGGAGCGGGCATCTCTGGGGGAGCCCGGAGAAGGCCGGCTCTGCAAAGTGGCCGGGCTGCAGGAAGAGGTGGGGGGCTGGCGAAGGGACGGTTGTGCCCCATGGCTTCGGGGCGGTGTGAAGGTGCCGAGAGGGCAGCAGCAGGTTGGCGAGGGGAGAGGCTGGTAGCATGCTGGCCGAGGAGAAGGTGGCGGGTGGGTGCTGGCAGGCACGATGGGGTGGCTCAAGGGGGAGAGGGTGTCTCGGGGTCCGGGGTGGGACAGACCCCTGGCCACCTTGGGAAGGTGGAAGCTCAGTTGCAGCAAAGGGGCAGGCCCTTCTTGGCAGTGCAGGGGGGTTAGTGGCCTTTTGAGTCTCGTTCTCTGCTCACTCTGGGTTTATTCGGTGAATTCCTGTCCTTCCCTTTTCCAGATGGTGACCCGAACGAAGAAGATATTTGTGGGTGGTCTGTCCGTGAACACTACTGTGGAGGATGTGAAACAGTATTTCGAGCAGTTTGGGAAGGTAAGTCCCTTGAAAGCTGTTGCTTCTGGGGCAAGAAGGAGTTTTCTGAACTGCTGTGGAGGCGGGATTAGGAGCTTGCGAGTCTTTGCTTGGGGTTAAGTAGATTGAAGGTCAGTTACAGATGCTGGGTGGCTGTAACGTCTTTGTAGGGGCTGCAGCTGGTGAATTCTGCACTGTGTTGATTTGAAACAAAGAGTTTGTGCTTGTTCCTGGAGTCAGTAGGACCTGCGCTAAGGGAAATGGTTTTCCATTTTTCCCCTATCCCTTTTCCATTTTTTCCCTATGCCTCGTACGGCATTTTGGTCCTGCAGATTTGCAGTTTGTTTAAATGCTGGAGGAAGTCTTGGAGGCGCTCCTAACAGAGCAGCTGCGGCGTTGGACCTGTGATTCTGGCCTGTTTCTGACTCTAAGCCTGGTGATTGATATTTTGGTAATCCTTTATTAAAATAAGCCCTTTGGTCCTGAAACTTCTTCTGCTGAGTCTTGGGCAAGTGGTGATGTTGCTTTCGAATGTTTGAAGAAAGTTTGGCACTACGGCTGTCCCTGGTGTTGATCTGGCTTTTCTGTGCCAGCTAGTGGCTCAGGGGTGGATGGAAGTCCATGAAAGCCAAGTGTGCAAACTGCGAGTTGGGACCAAAGAGAAGGGGGCTCAGTCTTGGCCCTTCAGTCCCCTGTCAGGAGGCTGTGAGCATCCCCCGGAGCAATCTCAGTAGTATGAGACTGAAGGATCCCAAGATTTGTAATGGGATTAGGAACTGGAGGGTATCATCGTATCCAAATGCTGAATGCGGTCACCTCTGGGGCAGGGCACTGTGACTGTTTCACTGTTGTTCGGTGGTGGTGTGCGTGGGTTTGGTGTTTGGGGCAGGAAGCGTTGGATTCTGTAGCTGTTGGGACCTTCCTGCCCAGCTAGCGGGGCAGAACACAGTTTGCTGGGTGGTAATCTGGCCAGGTCATTGCTGGTACCGTCATGGATGTGGAGGAAAGCACCACAGGAGCTGCAGAGCATGAGGGATTAATTTCCTTCTGAAAGATCCTGCAAAAGGGTGATGTTATGTCAAGGCACGTTAACTGGTGAAAGGAAGGGGAGTTTTGTAACCAGTTTTGCTGTGTCATTGGAACTTTGGGCAGAAGGTTTGGAAGAAGTGTTTGCTCAGTACCTCTGTTCAGCTTCTGAAGTCTAACCTGCATGTCCTGGGATGCTGTCGTGACTGCAAAGTGGGACTCCTTCGTATTTCTGTTCAGTCCTAAGAGAACGTGGCAATAGCAAAAGTTGTCAGATACCCCTGTGTCTGCTAGTCATTAGCTCTGTGTGATTTTATTTTCCATTAGAAATAAACAAACTCTGCTGTGTCCCCAAGAGCTTTACGTGGTGTCACTGAAGGTGTCGCTGCTAAAGGTGGTGCCATCCGTGTGTCTGTGTAGGCTGAAGGTTGTTAGTTCCGCTTGCGTGTGCCTCTGCGCCGTCGATGGATGCGTTTGGTAGGAAAACAACATGTCTTGGGTGTAATCCCCTTTTAACTGGAACTGTACCTCTGTTAATTTGAAGCAGGACCATGCCACATAGTGCTCTGTTTACAAGCAGCTACAATTGCTCTATTTTGAGAAGTACTTTCTGGTTCTTTTGGGGTGTTAGGCTGTTATGTTCCTCTTGTTTAATGGTCATGTGCTGAAAGGTGTCCTGACGTCAGGAGGCTGGCGAGAACTGGTTGTGTCAGATTGCTTGCTGGCGACCGGGCAGAAGGAAGAGTTCCGCATAGCTCGGTGCAATTCATTTCCGAAAATCAGCATCTCGACAACATCCGGTGCCCAGGATCTGCGTGAGGCCGATGCAGCTGGCCTCTTGGCACTGGGGAGTTTCCGTGGGGAGAGGTCAGGGCTGGTCAGATTGACTCCCTGTTTTTGGGGCAATTTTCTGACTCATCTGGCCATTTCAGCTGAGGAGAGACTCCTCGGAGCTCTAGTATAAAGCGTCTCTCCTGGCCCATAACCATCTTCCAGGCCAAGCCTCAAACAGTGCACTGAAGGCCAGGAGAACTGTTCTGTGAGTTCTCTCCAGTCGGTAGCCCCGTATGGCTGATGCGTGGGATCAGCGGGAAAGCGTGTTTCGGAGGAGAGCCTCCGTGGCCATCAGCTTCAGGGTTCTGAGCTCTGAACGCACCGCTCTGTGGTTTCTAGGGCTAAGAAAAGCCTGTTGCCTTCGGTTTCAGATGTGAGTCATGGAGAACATGGTTTTGGTACAGAGGCTCTTTTGGTGTTTGTTTATGATACTCTGGGGCCTCCTAGCTTTCAGAGGTCTCCGAGGATCCCTTCTTTAGAGGTACTCTTAGCACCTGGCTACATGATCTTCATCTCCTTGATTTATGGCATCTTTAAGTGAGAGGTGGTGAAGCTTCTGTCGTGTTATCCTTATCCTGGAAAGCCTATCTGAAAAAATATTTGCCAAGTCATTTGGGCCAGTGCTGCTTCTGGAACTGGACTGGGACTGTCTGAAAAGGAATTGTTAAGGATGCCCTTTTAAAGCATTTCCTTGGAGGACTTACCCTCTGAGAAAAGAGCTTTTTCTATGTTCCCTCTTCTTCCGAGCGGCCCCACAGTTTTCTAGGATCTGGCAGGAGAAAAATCACCCCTCTTTCCTCCTGCCTGTCCAGGGAGGCATGGGAACGCTTAGGACCTAGAGAGGAGAGAATGGGGAGCACTGAGTCATCCCGTCTTGATTCCTCAAGATCAAGGTGCCAGGTTCCCGGGGGTGACTTGTAGCCACTCTGAGAATCCAGTGCAAGCTCAGTTTGGATCTCAGCTTCAGGGAGTGATCATCCTCTGCTTCTGAGGATGAGGCAGTACAAACTGCTGCATGGGTTTTGTGTGAAGGTTATCTTCTAGGTCACCCTCAGGCTGCAAGCCTAAGCATGTGCCAGATTTGCCACCACTTAAGGCCTTTAAATTAGGATACATGCTTTTTTTGAAAAATACATTTTAGTCCAGACAGAAAGCATGCACTTGCTGTAGGAATTACGAGAGGAAGTGCTATGGCTGGCAGTACAGATGAGGTCAAATTAGATTATCATAATGTTCTCTCCTTTCCAAATCTGTGAACCGCAGTTCGCAAGTCTACCAAGGGGGCTAGCATCGATGCCTCTCATGTCAGAAACGACACACCTCCTGTGCCCATTAGTAGGAAAAAAACAGAAGTTTGGTTGGGCTGGAGATGAAATGGTTTCCCATTTCATAAAACAAAATTCCCAAGTCTGATTTTTCCATTTTGGCCTTTCTGCTTACTCTCCTGTTTTTGCTTTGTTTTCTTTCCTTGCTGTGTCCAAAACCTTCTCTCAGCTTTGTAAAATGGAAGTGGCAAAAGAAAAATGAAAATGTGTGAGGAGGAGATCCATGAGTATTACTTAGGGATAAAGGAAGGAAGGGAGAGGCTGGCACCCCAGATCTTCGTATCAAAATATTTGGTTTTAACAGGCACAAAAGATGAAGCTTCACAGAGGATCCCCAATACAGTGTGAGTTTCTCTGCTTCAAAAGAAGGATCACTTTATTTTTTTTTTTTTCTTCCAAAACTGTGAATGAAAAATACAGGCTGCTGTTTTCCTGAGGAAAAAAAATACAAAGCGTTTGGGTTTGTTTTTTTTAGTACAGTGAGAGAGACTGAGAAGTGCTCTCAAGCTGGCTGTGGTTTGTCAGGTGCAGCTGCTAGAGCTTTGAGCATAACAGGAACTCTAGGAAACACTTCTGGCTCCAAAACTCGAATCTCCCTGAGATGCAAGCTAAGGGCAGGGACTGGCTTTCTAAAGGAGATTATTTTTTCAACTGTAGGACAGAAGTCCTGGAAAGAATTGCATTCACAGTATGTGTAAGCCAAGTGTCTTGGCTTAAGCTGGATGCTGTTGGAGATATTTAGGCTGCACAAGGAAGTATTTCAACGGCCTCCCTAGATTCAGGCTAACACCCTCACTGAAACCTGAAACAGAGGGAGAGGAGGAAGGTATCTTGCACCTACCACCTCGGGCATGCCTAGTCCTCTGTCTAGTTCAACACGTATGAGGATGCCTCCGAGGAGCTTGAGTCCCAGCTCTTCCTTTTCTACTTCAACCCGTGGGAGCACGTTGTTTGATATTATTTTTGGGGGGGAAAAGGGGTTCTCCATCAGAGTAATTTCTTTGGACCATTGGGTCTTTGATCTTGTCAGCAAGGTTATTTGTTTCAAACAAAGCTGAAAAAAACGCAGATCATCTTTCTTTTTCAAGGGTTGGTCTGATGAGGTGTTGCGGTAGAGAAAGTCAAATCAATTGCAAGATAGGAGGCTCAGAACAAATAAGGTCTTTTGTCGTGGAGCTTATCTAAGCTGTGAAATCTTTGCCCCAGGATGTTGTTGCTAAAATTTGCGTAGGCTCCAAAACGATTGGACAAACTCGTGGAAGGTCTTTTAAATACACAGACATCCCTTTGAGTTCAGGAAATCCCTGAATCACCAAGGGCTGCAAGATGGTGGAGTATTCTGGAGTCTGTTGTACTGTCCTTGCCTTGTCTTTACATTCTTCCAAAGGTGTCTGTTGTTGGTTGGTATCTTGGGGGTGGGGTGAGGGTGTTGTTGGGCAAGGTGGACCTCTGCTCTGACTTGGTGCAGCCAGTCTTCTGTTTGTCATTAGGAGAGAAGCTGGTCCTTTCGGAAACTAGAAATGCAGAGGTACTGGAAGAAATGGGGGCCTGGACCCAGTTCAGGTGTTTGAGCTCATGATTTTTTTGTGTGCTTTCGCATTTTGTGAAGCAGAAGTGCGAGAAATATATTCACGATGATGTCTTTGCATGACTCACTGATCAGTGGTGGCTCCAAGGGTGCTTGAAAAGTGCTTAAAAACAGTCTGCACCTCTCCCTGGGCCTGCAGGTGATCTGTGTATGTGGGTGAGCTGGTCACGAAAGCTCAGCCTCTCTGCGAGGCGGATCGTGCCCAGAGAGAGATCTGCTCTCTAAAAATATCCTGGAAGCAAACAAGAAAAAAGATCTGCTGAGGTCTGAGGACGATTCTGACCTTTAGGCTGCCATCTAATACCCAGTCCAAATTCTGGACCATTTGCCTGCGACGGGTTCTGAGATCTCACTCGGACGATGACTCTAGTGCTGTCCCGACCAAGAGTCAGCCACTGCGTCTGAGGCGCTGGATGCGATGAGGGTTTGCGTGTCTCTCACAAATGCGTATTCGTGTACACCTGCCAGAAAAATGGTGTGGTTGACTTGGGTGTAGGAAAGGAGTTTTCTCTGCTTGGGTGTATGAAATGAGTTTTCTCTGCTAATTGGAGAACCTTTAGATACTGATGGGGAATTTCTTTACAGGAAGACTTGTTCCTGTGCTTACTCTGGGCATGATTTCCCTCACTTTGGATTGGGAGAATGTTAATTAATTAATCCTTAGTCTGCCGCTCTCTGGAAATTTCAGGGATCAAAGCTACTTGTCAACCTGCTGTGGATTTCCAAACTGGATTTTGGATTTTCTTCCATAGATCAGAGGGCAATTTATGCAAATTCTTACGCGTAACATGGTTGGAGTGAACAGATGGGGAGGGGAGGAGAAGGGGAATCCGATCACCTATCTTGCGGCAGTAGGCAGTTTGGCTTGTGGTAACAATGCCTCTGGAACAAAGGGTTCTCTGTGCTCCGCATCTGGTAGGCAGATAGCCAAAAATGCTGTAGTGGTAATGGTCATTCAGGTCTTCAGTCGTTCACTTGATACTCGCCAGGTGCCCGCAGTGCCAGAGCAGGCAGGGACACCTGGACAGGCTGTCCCGCTCACCCGTGGCACAGAGCAGGCTCTGTCCTTTGGCTGAGTCTCATGCCCAGAGTTTTGAGAATGGCTCTGCAGAGCAGGGTAGGAAGGGTCCCTCAGGAGCCGTGTGGGGACAGCTCGCCTGCTCCCTGGAGCTGGGCTCTGGGTTGGTGTCTCCTCCTCCCCAGCATTGGCCTGTCCTGTTTGAGCAGCTGGGAGAACCTCGCAGAGCTGCTGATGCCCTCTCTTGACAACAGGATGGCCAAGTAGTTTCCAGATCGTTTGGATTATATTTGCCATGCTGAAGCTGTCTCAGCAGCTATTATTCTTCTGCCTGATTTTTCTACAAATACGTTGCCTACAAATATGTTCCTTGTAGGGCCAGCCCAGCCATCTTTAGTTGCTGTTCAGGTGGATGATGCCCATCTCTGCAAAGCCTTTGCTTGAATATTTACTACTTTCTTCAAGATCTGCCCCTGTGGAAGTGCATCCAACATTGACTTCTCATCAAACTTGTGTTGGAAATATTATCATTATTTTTTTAATCTGCATGAGGCTATCATTGGCTTCCTCCTTTGCAGACACCCATGACGGTCCCAGGAAGACTGAAAGACATTAGAGTGAGACTGAGCCACTAAAAAAAATCAGGCCTTTTGGCCAGGTAGATCGTACTGTGTTGCGTTTCGGTGGGAAATGCCTTATATCTGTGCACCTGAATATTTTGGCTAGGCTGAGGACTGCTTTGATAGAGAGTCTCTCTCTGAGGCCTGCAGCTGTCACCTTCCCTTCCTGTCACCACCACGCTGCTCTCATCAAAACCAGGTGCTGGCTCGAGAAGGGCCTTTCTCCTCCTCGGGAAGCTGCTGCTTGCTGCTCTCCTGCAGGAGCTCTCAGCAGGGGCAAATCCACAAGGGATAGGAAGAGCTTCCTCTCCAGGGACAAACCGTCTTTCACTTTGTGAACGCGTTGCCTCTGCAGAGCCAAAGCCTTTCTCTTTCTTCCACTCCCACTTGGTTTTCAAAGCCAGAGAGAGCCACTGGAGGCAGAACTGAGAGGAGGTGATGTTGGACAGCTTGGGTCTAAGGCTTGGGGTGTGGTGCCTACACCCAAACAGCCAGGTACCTGCTGGAGAAGCTGTCTCCTGTGGTCGGGTTCCTTGGGAAGGATGCGCCTAGAGAGCACGAGTCACTGCTCTGGGGACCCTCCCTTTTTTCCTGTGTGTTTTTGACCCTCGTGGTTAAACACAGGGAGAGACATCATTCCTCAAAATTAACAAACCTTGAACTTCTAACCTCCAATGCTGGATAACTGCAGCCTGGACCAGCAAGTTGAAAAGTTCCCTGGGAGAGAGCCTTGACTACTAAGCTAAACAGTTTTCCAGTAAAGCGATCTGCTTCTTTGACTGTGTTTAAAGAATTGAAACAAATATTTATTTAAGGGGGGGAAGAGAATGGGGAGAAAGACAATTCACCCAGCAAAAAAGCCTTTGTTAAAAGTACGGTTATGATCATAGATTATTTCCACACCCTATTAAAAATGAACTTAGGGGTGTTTCTGAAACTCTTCAAGTGCTATTTTCCACACGCTTCTCCTGCCTCCAGTTGTCTGCCCTCTTCTGTCTCAGCCAACCATCAGGCACTGGATGGAGGTGGCACCTCCACTCC
>Ga0181612_131937_pt1 | contig 13399 bp, 8 predicted proteins | sample HoacroProtozoa21_FD_119630 | JGI IMG/M metagenome (GOLD analysis project Ga0181612, IMG submission 119630) | Hoatzin crop microbial communities from Cojedes, Venezuel. Combined Assembly of Gp0051906, Gp0051904, Gp0051908 | reverse complement strand
TGGATATTCTTCTTGCCAATCAGCAGAGAGAGAATACCCATCAGAAAAACATACATAAGATATTTTTTTCTTTTGGACAAAATCCAAAATTTTTTCTCTTGATTTTTTACTATTTTCTTGATATTGATTGTCTATGTAATCAACAAACGTATCATGAATCATTACACACACTGCATCGTTCAGAAAGGAAAAATCACTTTCAGCACATAGTCTTTCAATATGTACTAAGCAATCTGAAAATTCCTCCCTATCAACATAGCTAGCTCCATATTCCTCACGTTTGTTGTCTCTGTTGTCATCAATCAAATATATTTTTTTCATATTTATATCTTTTTAAAGTATGTTAATACATGAGTAAATCCATTTATTTCTTCTCTATCAACATCTTCTATATCAGGAATGTCCCCTTCGTCTTTTAATATATTCCAACGTTTCGCTTGACCATCCCATAATGCCTCTACTGACCAATTACAATACCCCCAAAAATCCTTTGCTATTTCATTAAACGCACCAGCACCAGACTTGAACCTCTTAATAACCTCTTCTATATTGTGTGCTTCAGAATCGACTTGGGTTATTTTAATAATCATTTTTGCTGGTTCAGAAACATAGTTTCGTGAAAATGATATGTCGATTTTGTTAAAATCGTCATACTTTGACATATCATCAAGAATTCGTTCTATACCTCGTGTCAAATATCTAACATGTGTATAAAAGTCAGCATTGTCTAATTGCCGTTTCGTAATGCAAAGATTTTGATATTTCTCCTTTTCTCTTTCTATAATTTTCTCCAATGCAGGCTTAATCAATCTGGTTGTACTTCTAAAAGCCATTATAACTTCGTTAAACTGCGCATTTTTTGTAAGATGTTTGCCTGGATTTTGCTGTATCCACTCCATCCATACAGGAGATGCATAACTTTCTTCATATTGCTCCCCATTCCACGCCGTCCATGTTTTGGGCTTTCCATCTCTATCAACTCCACCGTTTAAAAAAACATTCATTGTTGCATATAGGCTAGGAGGTATTGTGAATTTTTTAGTCGCTTCTTTAAATTTTTGGCGAACTTGAGAAATAAATGAACTATAATTTACTTCTGAATTGCTATCGAAGTCATGGGTAAGATATTTAAATGCATCACGTTCCTCAAAAAGAGACAAAAAGGATGCTGTATCTTTGGGTGCATGCTTTGGCATCTTTTTAACCTTAGCTTTAGTGTTATCCTCATCCTTCGGAATTGGCGTCTTTTGTTCAAGCTCTTGGGTCGCCAAAAAAATGCCACGTCTCTTGTCGTTAACAGAAACGTCTCTCCTTTTAAGAATCATTTTTATGAAATCATATTTATCCATAATCGCATCCCTCTCTATTTGTTAATTATCTAAATCAGAGTTATCTCATGCATCTCTTAGTCTATTAATCGAGCTATCTCATCAATCTCATCTAGAGAGATATCTAGTTGATCCGTAAGTTGATTAGCTGATTGATTAATAGGTAATTTTGCAGGTTGATTGCTCTGATTTATTCGTTTAGCCTCCTTGATGATTGCATTGATTATACCCTCCTCATAGGCTTGCATAGCGGCATCTATACCTTTTGTTTCCCAGATGTCAAGCAATTCGGGAACAGGAATATCTCCCAACTCTAATTCTGAGAAAGTGGGATCATAATAGGTCATCATCCAGAAAGGCGCTTTCTTGTTTCTCGTGGCCAATACTACATACAAACCTGGTTTAGAAGCATTACGAGTAAAACTCTTCCCTTCTTTAACGGCAGCAATTAGTTCCGCATCTTGAATGATGCCACTTTTCACTAATTGGCATTTGGCTTCGTTGGCTAATATGATGGGAACACGCTGCCCTTCTATATCAATGACGCCATAAACATTACCAGCCTTAGACAATGAATAGGAAATCTTACTATTCATAACATCTTCAAACTCTGCCAATGTAAATGCTCGCAGATAGTCTAATCCCTTACTATTCTCTCCGTTAATAGGAGACGTGAGCTTGTTATACCTAGATTGTAGCGTGGCATAAACAGGGTCTTTTTCACCCTTAACCATCTTTAGATACTGCAATTTACCATACAATACATTCTCCAGCATCGGTTCTCCTTTTTTAAGAGCACCCTTTGCAGCCTTGTAACGAGGATAAAATCTCTTATACGCCTCACTATAACCATATTTTTCCCATATATGAAGCAGATTGCGAATTTCTGCCACATATTCACGGCTAGTATTGACACGCTCGCTCACGATCAAGCCTGTAACTTCTTGTCTTTGACCTCGTTTTTGCAAGCGAGTCTTCCTATCATTCATCGAAAAACCTTGTGCATCAATAATCCTTTTAAGTTCTGTGCGAAAAATGCCATTTTCTTGATAAACATTATGCATTGAACTAAATGTTATATCATCAGCATAACGAGAATAGTGCAATCCAAAGCGACGAGCGAGCCCACTAAGCCTACGGTCAAGGACATCGCAAATTGCATTCGTGATCAATGGGGATGTAGGTGCACCTTGTGGCAACACATATTCATAACTCCCATCTTCCTTTTTTTCTTTGATGCAGCATAAACCAGCCAGCACGTTTGCAATCGGTTGGGTGAAATTGAATGGTTGCAACTGAAAACGCTTCCACACTCTTGGTTGCTGGATGCTAGGAAAGAAATTAGTCAAATCTGTATTGAATACATAATTCTGCCCAATATGATGAATAGCATTATTAACCACATTGCGACCTTCACAAAATCCCATAGCATACTCCGATGGTCTATATGCTGCTTTAAGTATAATATTAATGTAATAAAGCAGATGTTTTAAACCTTTAGACGGAGCACTGATACGACGCTCTCCTCCACTTTTTTTGGGTATCGAGAAATGTGTATAACGCCCTCTAACATTGTTCGGATTAGAATAGTAGTCCAACTGTCTCATGGAAAATTCAAAAGATTTACCCTCGCCAAGTTCATCCTTGACGATGTCATTGATGAGTTGCAGCAAATCTACTTTGGTCTGCATCTCCTTGATCCGAATTGTCAACTTCTTCTTTTCCATAGTGTTCGTTTGGCTATTTTTTATAAGCGAAAAGAGAATCTAAGGTCAATTCTACTTTTTCATTTCTTTATTTATGATTTTTATGTATTCATACTAGCTGTAATGTTCATAATGTAATTACGCAGTATGATTAAATAGTGAAACAATAACAATATAACATTGTTTATCCAAAAGCTTTCGCTTAGGACACCTGAACCAAACGTCAGGCAAAGTTCAAATTTATTCGCAGAATTGTCCCTCAGACTCTCAAAGATCGCTGTTTTTTCTTTTCTGAATGCAAAGGTACACAATCATTGCGAACTCTATGTTCGTAAAAACAAAAAAACTACATTTTTCTACAATTTTTCCAAAGGATTATTTATCTCCTATGAATTTGAACTATTTTTAAGCCTAGAAACCTCTCCTCGTGGTTGGGTGTGGGGCGTCTATGTTGAGTAAACCAGAAAAAAGGGCCCACTGGCGATGTTGCTGCGGGTCCTTTCACGCCTTAAATTGCTATTTATTCATCTATTACCTTGTTGTGATTGATTGCTTTGCAATCGCGATGGTAGATAAATCGATCTCGCTCGGCCATCAGCAAGCTAAGACTTGCTATTGAGCTCACTTAATCGCGATTTTTTGGCCGTTGCAGATATAGATGCCTGCATCCAAGCCCTCGATACCGTTGGTGCTCACCAAACGACCGTCAATGGTATAGACGTTACCATCGGTGAGCGCGTTGGCATCTTCTAGGTGCTCAATCACTGACGAAGCCCAGACGGTCTCGGTCAGACGCGGGTCGCTGCTGCCGTTCAGATAGTTGGCTATCACCACATAATGATAGTCACCAGCGGGCAGGGACTTGAAGGTAGCATCGGTGTAACTCATGTCGGTAACGCCATCGGCTACTAGCACCCAGTCGTCCTGGCTCTCGCCATCGAGATAACGGTAGATGGTGTAGCTCACAGGCTCAACCTCGTGAATCAGGCCACGAGCCGCATTGATAGCACGCTCGCTATCATCAATGGGGTCAATAGCGAACTCGCTGTCGAGCGTACCATAGCCCTCGCCCACTGCACGCAGCATCAAGTTGCCTGTTGCATAGGTCCAGCAATCGTGCCAAGGATAAGTCCTGCTGCCAGTGGAGGTGGTGTTGTCGTAGTCGTAGCGAGAGTTGTAGTAGTAACCCCTAGTTGCCTGCGGATATTGGTCGGTAAAGTCGGTCTGCGCAATCGAGAGGTAATAATCACTGCTCAAGCTAATGCAGAAGCCTTGTGGCATCTCGATGGGCTCGGGCAACTCATAGATGTTCCACTGATTGTCATTGTTGCTGACCGTCTTCTTATAAACAACATCGTAGTCGGGTTCGCCCTGCTCGTCGAGGCCAAAAATCACGATGTTAACCTCGCTGTGTGGGTCATCAAAGTCGGTGAGATACCACTCGATGTCGCGCAATGTGGTGGCATGGCGATAGGTGGCGCCAATCACGAGCGAGCTCTGCTCGTTCATAGTCGAGAGACTGAACTGCGTGCCATTGGGTATGCCCGAGTCGTAGCGATATTCGGGCAACGGCTTTTGCCACGAGATGTTGGCGACCTTGCCACTATTGTTCACCTTGGCATTGCGCACGGGGAAATTCTGCTCGTCGAGCTGATAGTTGGCTGTGAGGTCAGCATTGACTTGGATGGTTGTTGAGGTCAAGTTCTTGTAATAGGGAGCCGAGACGATGACATCATAGCTATAGCCATCACCACCATACACACCTGCAATCTCGTACTTGCCATTGGCATCAGTGGTGCCGATGAAGCTATCGTAGCCAATCAGTCGCACCAGCGCACCACTGACGGTTGTGCCATCCTGCTTGTCGGTAATAATACCGCTAACCGTGTAGGAGGGGATGGGTGACATCACAATGTCCTGACGAACATCGTCGGCATCTACCGTGACTGTCACTTGGTTGTCGGTGAAGCCATAGCTGGTGACAGCCAACGTGTGGTCGCCATAAGCCACGTTGCTGAACGCGTATTGCCCATTAGCATCGGTCACTACACTGAGCTGCGTGCCTTGAATCGTGACTGTGGCACCCGCGATGCCGTTGCCCTGCTCGTCCATGACAATACCCCACAACTTGCCACTGGTGGGCATGTCGAACACAAAGCTGACAGTGGGATAGTAGCCCCACAAGCTCTTGCTGATGGATGAGGACTGAGGGTCATCGGGCGAAATCTTGTCAGCATTAGCCGAGTTGCAAGTGATGGTGCGCTGGCTGTTATCGGCGCATGAATAGAAGTAGTGGTTGTTCAAGAAGTGATTTGCCGTGCGATACACATAAACAACCAAGTTGCCACCCTGATATTGATAAGGTTTACTCAAGGGGATTGATACATAGCCACGCTGGTCGGCGGGCAGATAAACGCTACCATTATACACTTGCTGCAACTGCATCGTGGGGACGAACTGGCTATCGCTAAAGTCTGCCTTGTCGGTCTCTCCAATCCAAATCTGAACGGGACCTGTGATGTATTCGTTGGGCGAGCGGGTGTAGTATTGCAGACCGTAGATGTTACCATCGGTGCAATTAATTTCATTAGCCAGATAAATGGTTTGGGTGGCAATCTCGTTGTAGTAGAGACAGAGGGGCTCAGCGCTAACCGTGCTGAAGGTGGAATCACCTATGAACAGCTCATCGGCTGTGGTGGGAGCGACCTCAACAATCATCTCATCACTATAGTCGTAGGTGTTGTCTTCATCACCATCTAGCACCACCTGGGCGCGAACCTTGGCAACCTCGGCCTGGTCGGGAGTCCAAGTCAGGGCAACAGTCTCTATCTGTTCGGGGACCAATGCTGCTGCCTGAGTAGTTGCAAGCACGGTGCCATCGGTCTTGACCAGACGGACAGTGTAGCTCGTAACATCCTGCAGGCCGCTATTGCGCACGACAGCATTGATGGTGGCAGGCTCGCCCACACGATAATTGCGGTCGCCACACAAGTAGCGGACGCTCAAGTCGTTGGCAACTTTAGTTCCCAACTCAATATTATCGAATGTGTAATTCAAATATTTGTATTCGTAGGTTGCTGTGTTAAAGTCATAATAGCTAGGAACCGAGACACGCACCTTGCAGACCTTGTTGGCGTAGGCACTGAGGTCAACATCCACACGGGTGAAACCATCAACCTCAACATAAGGGTTAGACTCGGGATTGACAGCATAGATGGAATCCCACGTGACGCCACTATCATCCGAAATCTCGACATTCAACTTCACGATATCAGCCGATGTGGCATACCTTGCGCCTTGCGAGTTCACCAGTTGAGGATGATAGTAGAAACTTAAGGTTGGGTTGCTGCCTAGGTCTGTAAAGTGGGTCGTGAATTGCATTCCCGTTGACGACATGCCCCACAAGCTCATACTGCCATCGATGCCATCATTCTTGGTGAAATAGGCTTTGCTGATCGACCAGCCCTCGGGCTGCCCCTTGGTGAAGTCATCGAACCAGCGACCTGTCTCATAGGATTGAGCAACGCTCTCGGTCACAGGGATGACCACAGTGGGCTGCTCGGGGTCGTTGGTGTTGAGCACTAGCTGTCCACTATACTCACCAGGTGTCTGGACATCAAGCTTGACGGTAAAGTGCTGGTCCCAGTCATCAGCCACAACAGACAGCGGCAGACCCTCAACGGTGATTTCGGGGCTGGTCTGTGCAGCATCTAGTGTCACCTCGAGCGAACCGATACCAGCGTTATACACATAGTAGTCGCTAGTTTGTGGTGGGTCGAGCGTAGTGGTTGCAGGGAAGGCAATTGATTCGTCACCATAGAAGATGGGACCGCTCGATACCGTAATATAGTCGATGAGGACAGCCTCGGCATATTGAACCGATTGTCCGTGGAAACCGATGCAATATTGCTCGGTCTGCTCGGGGACGATGGTATATTCCACACGAGTCCAGCTATAAGCCGTCTCTAGGTCACCCGAAATCAAGGTAGTCATCGACTCGACATCTTGCGACTTACCCAACCACGCGGTCATGGCCTCGCGGTCTTCGTAGCCATAGAACCACACGTAGAACTTGATGCGGTATTCCTTGCCAGCCTCAAGGGTGAACATCGGCGTGATGGCCCAAGCGTCCTGGTTGTGCTTCGACGAGCCCAGCAACATACCCATGCCCGTGCCACCGTCAGCACCCTCGAGCAAACTATAAGAAAAATAATCGACCACGCCACCAGCGTGCCACACATCGTCATCATAGCCAGGCGTGGCAACCGACACCCAGCCTTCAGGCAATGGATAGGTGCCGTCGGCACTTGTAAGACATTCCTCGAAGTCCTCATAGTAGGCCCAGTTGCCCTCGTTGATGAGTTGCAGGCGTTGGATAGCCCGATTGTGACGTTGCTGCTGCCCAACGACCGAGGGCAACATCTGCAACACGCTCCCCTTGTCGGCGGGAATGAGTTTCAACTTCTGAGCCTGCATCGTAGGACTCGCGCCCATGAGCAAACACAGCACGAAACTGGTTAACAATAATAATCGGTTTTTCATCATTTTAATTTTTTAAGTGTGATATAAACAATTAATGTGGTTTGCTGTACAAAATTATAATGTCTATTGGTCATATCGCAACATTTCAAGCAGTTGCTTTTTTAGAATTTAAACAAAATCGCAAAAAGATGCCTCGATTTTTTGCGATTTTAGTGAATTTTGAAAATCCAAATCGGCAATTTGAGGGCAAAAAATGACGATGACAAGCACACAAAAAAATCAAAAAACCATAAAAAACTGCTCGCCGTGTGGTGAGTTTCCTCTAAAAACATTAACTTTGTTTCGCTAATTTTTAACAATTCATCATTGCATGCGTCACCCTCATGTCACCATTCCGATGCAACGCTTAGCCACTTGTGTGGTCATAGTGGTGCTAGCGATGTGCCATGCCCATGCGGTGACACAGCAGCAACACCAGTCGGTCATTCTCAAGGCTCAAGGTGACACTTGCCGCAAGCACTATCGCTATGCCGAGGCGCTAGACTGCTACACCCAAGCCATACGCGAAGCCAAGAAAGAGGGCAACAAGCGGATGTATGCCGTGTGCTTGGGGTCGGTAGGCAATGTGTGTGCCGAGCTAGGTGACCACAAGCGTAGCTTGTACTACTATCAAGAGGCTTATCAGCCCATCATGGACTTAAATGACCCCAACATGCAGATGTCGCTGATGGTCAATCTAGTGAATGCCTATTGCAACACAGGCCATGTGGCGGATGCCAAGGCATGCTTTAGCCGCATCGCCCCACTGAACGTGACCGACACCCAAGCCAAGCAATACCTGAGCCTGACGTGTCAGGGCAATATTGCCAAAGCCGAGGGCAAAGATGGGGCAGCCCGCTACTATCTGCGGCAAGCACAGCAATTTGCCAAGGACAATGGCATGCAGCAGTTGCTCATCTATAGCCTCTATTCCGAGATTGGAGACCTATCGTTGAGCCTTGGCGACACCACCGATGCTGTCCAGCAATATCGCGATGGGTTGCATCTGTCACTGCAACAGCACGATAACCCACAGGCGGCATACTTGTATAAATGCCTGAGCGACATCTATCGGCAACGCGGCGACAGCACACTAGCGGTGAACTATCATCAGCGCTATCTGGCGATGCGCGACTCGCTATTCAACCAAGAGCAATTCTTCATTGCCAACGACAAACTATTTGGCTACGACAACTGGCAAACGGGCGAACAAATCTACACACTGACGCTACATAGGCGTGGATTGCTTGCAGGCATCGTGATTCTGCTGCTGGTGCTTGCCGTGATAGGGGTGCTCTATGGGCTGTTGCGCCGCAACAATCGCAACCTGCGACAAGCGCAACAACTATTGGTCAAGAAAAACGACGACCTGATGGCCATCAACGAGAAACACGACCGCATCTTGCAGGAATATATCAAGGAGAAACAGGTGGCGCAAGTTGCGCCACCTGTTGCCGACAGTGACGCACCAGCCGCTACCGATAGCCCATCGACCGATGTTGAGCCTGCCGACGCCACTACTAGCAATGCCAGCGACACGTCACTCACCGATGACGTGAAACGTGAGTTGCTCAGCAAGATTGTGACCGTGATGAGCGATGTGAGCGTGATTTCCAATCCCGACTTCAGCCTAGCTACACTCACCGACATGGTGAACAGCAACACGCGCTATGTGTCGTGGGTGATTAACAACGAGTATGGCAAGAACTTCAAGTCGCTACTCAACGAATATCGCATCCGCGAGGCTTGTCGGCGACTCACCGACCATGAGCACTATGGTAACCTCACCTTACAAGCCATCTACGAGGAACTAGGGTTCAACAATGCAGGCAGCTTCATCACAGCCTTTCGCAAAGTGACGGGCATGACACCTAGCCGCTACAAGAAACTCAAAGAATAGAGAGGTCCCATCTGTCAATGGAGCTGTTGCAGGCATCGCACGCGATAGCCCCTACATTTTTCTCCTCGCCTCACATCCCTTCGTCGTTGGAGCGGGCGACCCAAGTCCTCGCCACTACATTCATTTTGTCGTGAGCCCCAGATGGGTGGGCATCGCCCCCCGCGCGTCAAGCCCCCACGTTCGTTTTTTGCGAGAGCCCCACGCGCTAGTGAAAGAGGGGCAAGACCCTCTGGCCTCACCCCTCCCATCGTTGCAACATTCGTGCAACCGTTAAGCAATTATGTGTATCAACTATATTGTCTTGGCTAGCGCCGTTGGAGTTACTTCACAAGCACCTTCTCGACGCTACCATCGGCATGCTTCACAATCTGCAAACCCTTGTAGTCGGCAGTCACCACACGGCCACTGAGGTCATAGCGGGTCTCTGTGCCAGTTTGCTCGATGGTCTTGACATCGGTGACAGCACTGGGGTTGCCCTGGTCGGTCAAGTCGATGCAATAGACGCGCATGCCACTGGGTTCATAGTAGTCCTTGAGGTTGGTAGCAAACACATAGGCATATTGGTCGTCGCAGATGACGTTGACATCCTCGAACATGGCCTCACGCTCGGCAATCCGCTTGCCCCACAGCACCTCGCCTGTTGCGCTGCTCACCTTGGTCACATAGTAGTTCTTGGTAGCAGCCATGATGGCCTCTGAATAGATAATCACCCAACCATCGGTGATTTGCTTCACAGCGAGCGGAGTGTAATCGCGATGGGCATCTGCAACGCCTATCGTGACGCCATCTTGTATGTCGATAGGCGTTGTGGGCCAAGCATAGGCTGGCTCAAAGGCCTCTGTGTCGAACAGATTGACTTGCATCGTGTGGTTGACGTTGAGCAGGTCGCTAGCTCTGCCGTTCACAAGCCAGTCAAAGGCAAGCATCAACGAGTCGCCCACAATATCACCCTTGACGATGGTCGAGCCATAGCCATTCTTGTCACGTTTGATGAGCAGTGGATTGGCCAACACTGTGCCATCGGCGGTGACGTGGTTGAGCACGTCTTCGCCCGTTCTAGCATGCAGATAGGCTAGCAACAAGCCACCATCGCCATCAGGGAAGATGTTCAGTATCCTCGCGGGGTCGTTGGTTGATGTGGTGATGATGTTAGCATCCATCAGCACGTCTTGGGGCCACACCGATTGGCCATCCTTGTCGATGAGGCGTGCCGTGAGCTGCCTCTGGTCGTTGCAATGGAACACCACGCAACCACCGTCGTTGCCAAGCGGTGCAATGGTTGAGCCCACCGAGAACATATACTTCATGGGTATCGTGACGGGGTCGTCCCAAGCCATTGAGCCATCATCGTTGATGCGCATCAGTTGGTATTGGTGAACATCGGTATCTGTAAAGGTGTATGGAAAGCCCGTGGCACCGTATGGGTAACTATTCATGACTTCGTCGTCATCTGAAGAGCTCGTGCCATCGTAGCGCCAAACACCCAGGTAGATGTTGTCGCCATTGACCACCAGCGCGGGGGCCAATTCTGAACACCAAGTGACACTATCGCTCGATGGCTTGGTGCCAGCTCTCACGCCCTGGGCATCCCACACGGGAGTGCCATCGAGGGTGTAGCGATAGATACGAGTGCGCAACTGTCCGAAACCCTCACGGATGTCACTATAGGCAATCAAGATGTCACCATTGGGGGCTATGGCTACACCATAGTCGCTCACCCATGAGTAGGTAGGCTCTTGGCACACCACGATGCCCTCATCGCCAAATTTGGCATTGCCATCTTTGTCAAACACCTGCAAGTGTAGGTTGTAATAGAAGTTGCCTTCTTCCCAGTGTTTGACATCGCCAACGGGGCGCAACCACACGTGCACCAGACTGCCATCGGGTGCAAACGCATCTTTCATAATCGCTTGCCTATAAGTCCTGGGGGCGTCTAATTCCCTAAAATCGGTGTCGCTAGGAGTCCAAGCAGTCATACTGCCCCAGCACGCCAATAACATAAGCACTAGAGATAAAATCTTCTTCATAAGCACAAATCTGTTAGTTTTTTAAAATAATAATAATGGTCTTGTTGATTTGATGGTTGCAAATGCACTTAGATTTACTGCACAAATGTACAGAAAATCAACAATATGGCGATAGAATATTGGTTAAAAAATGCAAAATCATCATCCTTCACCCCCTCGACACAACACCACCCCCCACAACAAAGAACATTAGGTGGACCATGCAAATCTTTTGGAAAAACACTTGCGTATATCAAATGTCTTTACGAAATTTGCATACAAGGGCAAAACGACCAATGACCGCATACAAAACATCTATCCGATTTTTCAACGACCGCGAGGTGCGAGCCGTATGGGATGACGAGAACAACAAATGGTGGTTCTCGGTGATAGACGTTGTGGCGGCATTGAATGAGCAGGACGATTATCAGAAAGCAAACAATTATTGGCGGTGGCTGAAACGAAAGTTGAAAGTCGAGAATCCAGAACTTGTGAGTGCCACTCACGGTTTCAAGTTTCTCGCAACCGATGGCAAACGCCGTATGACAGATACACTCGATAGTGAAGGCATCATCACGCTAGCAAAGAACTTTCCCAACAACAAGGCAACAAAGTTCCTAGATTGGTTTTTATATAGCGATAACACGATTGACGGGCAAAGCAAAAGGAAAGCTTATGCTCTCTTTGAGAGCGGACTGCTCAAAACACTGGAACCTGGCAGCGTGAAGTGTCTGCAACAGATTCATGCCTATCTTTTGGGGGGGCTCTATGACTTTGCAGGACAGATTAGAACAAAAAACATCAGCAAAAGTGGCTTCACATTTGCCAACGCGATCTATTTTCCCGATACACTATATCATATCGAACAGATGCCAGAAACAACTTTCGATGAAATCATCGATAAGTATGTGGAGATGAATGTGGCACATCCTTTCATGGAAGGAAATGGGCGTAGCACACGCATTTGGCTCGACCTGATGCTAAAACGCTCGCTAAAGAAATGCGTAGATTGGAGCAAAATAGACAAACGAGAATACCTAGATGCTATGCGTGAGAGCGTTAGTAATGCCAATAGGATAAAACAACTCATCCAAAATGCATTGACCGACAAGATTGACGACCGCGAAACATTTATGAAAGGCATCGACTATTCTTATTATTACGAGGAAGAATAATTAACTCTTGAAACTGCATTCAATCAAAACTTTTAATTTACTAACTTTGCAAAAAACGACCACTATGGTATATGATATTCCTTATCCTCCATTATATGTTTTTTCTACACATATATGGACTTGTTTATGTTTTATCAATTTTGTTTGTCCTAGTTGGCTATTAGGATGGACAAAACTAAATGGTATTCAAAAACGTGCTCTTACATTTCTTGTATGGTTTCTAGTATTACGTATTTCTGAATGGATAGTTGATGAGTATGTAATTACTTAGTAAACATCAAACCACAACCACTATGAACAATAAAAAACAAAACAAGAAACGTAAATGGGTGATAAGAATACTCATTGTAGTTGTTTTGATTGCCTTGATAGCACTTGCAGGATATGACATCAAAATACACGAGCCAGATAATTCACTCCTTGAACAGCGTTTATTGTCTGGTGAATTAGACACTATGGACAATGAATGTGTTAAGAACTGGAAAAACAACGACAGTATTACTTCATCTATAATTGATTATATAGTCGTAATTCTTTTAGCTCTTTCAGGAATGTCTTTTTACGCTTGTATTACTATTATACCCACATTTTTTGTTGTCTATATTTTTTATCGAATATTTGCTAAAAACCCATGAAGCATTTCAAACACATCATTTGTTACACATTCCTGTCTATGTTGCTACTATGCTGCACCTCTGCTACTACTGACTACTCAGTAGAACAAGCTGTGCAACACCTCAACGAGCATGCTGAGAGCAAGTCT
>Ga0181612_130996_pt1 | contig 13399 bp, 10 predicted proteins | sample HoacroProtozoa21_FD_119630 | JGI IMG/M metagenome (GOLD analysis project Ga0181612, IMG submission 119630) | Hoatzin crop microbial communities from Cojedes, Venezuel. Combined Assembly of Gp0051906, Gp0051904, Gp0051908 | reverse complement strand
GTACATGAACAGTAACAACAATTATCGTTTGTATTGTGCATTTACCATCATAGTCCCAGGAAAGACTAATCTGATCAGGACTTCAGGTATGCTGGACTCCATATTAAAAAAAGAAAGGTGACAAGGGGAAAGACAGTTCCTGCTTCAGATGTCTTCTAATCCAAGTCTATTACAGTGACAACAGACAAATAGATGAGGGACAGCTAGGACATAAGAGGCAGGAGGATAGGTAGTTTATGCAGGCATAAGTTTTACAGAAGGATCTGAAAAAGCAGAATACCTTTAAGGTACTTATGGAGACAAACTTCAAGCAGGTATATAGATATTAAAATAGATCAAGTACAAATGGACTTCCCTAATCATCTAGGAAGTAGGTGGTGAAAGCTGGTGTGAGTGATGAACCAAAGGCAAGGCGACAGACAGGAAAGATACAGATCACAAAAGGTCTTGAAAATTAATCTAAGTGCCAGTATGATGGTGAAAAGGTTAGCAAGATGCAGAGAGAAGGACAAAACGTCAAAGCTGTAGACTTGGAAACAGCAACAGATAGTTTCATGAATTAAGACAGGGTGAAGTTGTTTCTTTTAACATCAGAGAAAATAACGTTGCGATAACCGAAATTGAAATGGCAACAGCTGAAACAAGTCTTAATATTAATTAACAACAACAATTAACACTGTGCAACCTAACTGAAAACAAAACGCTAGAGATTTTAGGCTGGATTTTTGTCTGGGATAAATCACTATTTCCACTGAGTAAATGTTTTACAGCAGCTTACACCAGGTAAATACCTATGCCCTCACAAACCAATAAAACCAAAACATTAAAAAAAAAGTATCAAGTTTTGGAAGAAGTTACTTTGTCTTGCTTGGAAAGGGATAGGTTGAGCATTAAACAAAAGCCACATGAGTTTCTGTGCTGTTACTCCGTTTTGCAGTATTAAGTTCTGTACTATAAAAACATGCTCTTTAAAGATTACAAATTCTGGCATCCCATGTCCATAACTCATGATACAAATGTTTACAATTACAGCTGTATTTGTTTTTCTTCTCTTGTTTTGTTTTTTTTTTTCTGACAGTGAAGCTGATTTGTGTTAGCACTGCCAATGAGAAGTAGGAAGAAAAATAAGATTTTCATCATCTTAATCCAGTTTGTGGTGGCTATTACAAAGACAGATGAAAGCATGACAGAATCACCCACAGATTCTTCATAGTGAAATGGATTTTAATAGGAAGTGCCATGGGTACTCTCTGGCAACCTGGAAGCTCAGTTAAAAAAGATTTGGAGCTCTGAAGAAGATTCCACCATCTTCTTCATGGTTTGTGCTTTGTGACGGGTTAAGCACCGACTTTGAAATCAACTATACTTGTGTCTCAGTACATCATATTCCATAAGAAAGGCTGGATTTAATGCATGACAGTGAGTTAGTATTCGCCTTTAAAGGCACGTTTTATCAAATATTTGTGTCAGCATACGAGTATATGTATTAAGAAATACCTATTTCACACTGGAAAATGACAAAAAATATGATTTTCACACTTAGAAAACCCCAATAATCAAAACCAATTACTTGAGACAGCTGCACAGATGAAATAGCTATTAAAAATCCCAAACATGATGCTTTTTAAATGCAGAACAAACTACATCCATCCAAACTTTACAAAACTAACAAATACGTTAGGGAGACTCACACATCCCATAAAGCCATCCTTCTCATTTCTAGGAAACACTTGTTGTTCAACATAATCAAAAGCTTAACAAAAACTTCCACAGAGATCTTTACAAAACTAACAAATACGTTAGGGAGACTCACACATCCCATAAAGCCATCCTTCTCATTTCTAGGAAACATTTGTTGTTTAACATACTCAAAAGCTTAACAAAAACTTCCACAGAGATCTTGCACGTCTTCATTTTGTAAATACTAATAAGCATTATATATGTTAAACATGTATTAACAAGTTTACGCTTCCAAATGTTGCATGGTACACGCTTTCAGGAAACTATTTTGTCTTCACACTGCTGAGGACACTGAAAGATTCATACATCAAATAGAAATGTGGTGACTTCTACTTGGTACAGTATGAATTTGTTCTGGACATAACTCAGTTCAGCACCTCTGGAGCAATACTATGTGAGTGGTCTAGATTACTGGCAAGCGTGTATAAAGAAAAGTGAGTGATTTGCCAAGACAAATTGGAGAATAACCTATTTCTTAATGATTCAGCTTTCAAGAGTGTAAAGCTGTGTCATCAATAAATGCAAACTAAACAAAAAAGAATCAGTATTATCACTTATAATCAGAGCTGTGCAACTTCTTGCTGGGTGGAACTGGTTTAAAAATGGAGATCACCTTGAAGTAACCTCTGTTCCTTTTACAAGATCGCATTTCCAGCCACTATGTGCAGCTACTATTGCGCTAATGGAACATTAGTACTAGAACAGTAGATGAGGCTTTGAAACTCTGCATGACTACTTACAGGGTAAGACCACCAGTGGGAAAAACACCACAGTTCGAACGGGCTATACTAATTTTACATGCATTTTGTAACAATAGTTGGCTATTCATATGGAGAATTTGCATAATTATATACCATGTTAACCAAGAAATCCAACCTACAGGCATTTTGTGTTTCCATGTCTTTTTCACCTGAAAGAAATTGATTGTGGTGCATCCTTCAAATTCCTGCTGTAAAATTTTACCTTAGCACTGTAAAATCTCACAGATTTTTACACCAGAGACTCTAAAGCAAACTCTGGAGCTGAGCAACACAGGAATTTCTTGAAGTTAGCCCTCTAGAGTCAAGCTTTACTCACAGCTCTTAACTACATCATATTTCAACTGTTTCCCAAATTCTGAGAAAGTTCAAACCCAAGTATTGGCTTATCACCAATTCATATTTTTAAAATAGCATTTATTAAAATCACTGAAGATCTCTCCTTTGACTTCAATGAATTTTGAGTCAGACCCGTAATCCATCAATCTTTGGTCTTCCCCCTAATCACAAAATTACCTGCAGGAAAACATTTTTGCAACACAGCCCTCTGTTTAGCAGAACACTGGCATGGCTCCACAAAGCTCACTTCAGAGATGATACAAGTTCTTACCTCTTTCCACTCTCTGAAGTTAGAAGAGAAACACTTGCTGAGTTCATGGCCCTCAGGTTAAGAGCTACGACATGCACAAACCAACAATATACTTGGTTTCGGTATTGCAGACACCTTGAATGCTACGCTATGAGAGAGACTGAGAGGTGGGAGAGACGAAGGGACACAAAAACCTCCAATAGCCTGAAATACGTGGAGAAATACGATTTAAGAGTGCGCTCTCAAAGTTAGTGTCTACTCATTGTGCAAAAGTCTTCAGGTTATGTGTTTACAGGGATTTTTAAACAATGGCTTCCCTTTTCAAGCTTAGTTTTATTTTTGGAATGTGCAGAAATCTGGATTTGGCAATCAAATTGAGTTTCTGATGTCAAATAGCCCATGTCAGTACCGAATCATCTTTATGTAACAAAACCACTACCAAACCCATCATGTTAGATGTCACAAACCAAAAGCCAAAGCAAACCCCTGGGTAAAACTGACTTTCCTTCAGTCATGTTTTGTGCTAAACTTCTCCTCCTTGCTTGGAAGTTCAGTTAAGCCTTACAAACATACCAGGGCCGAGACAGTTCCAATTAATTGCTGGAAAATGTGAATCTACATCATTAATTCTTTTACTGGCAAAAACATACCAAATGCTTTCCTACACCTCATACGAATGTATAACAACAGTCAATTACACCACAACAGACAGGCACTAAAACTTTTTTTGAAGAATTTCTTTCCTGTTTAGCTGTCTCTCAAGTATTCTGCTTTGGGGCTAGAGAAACAGTACTCTCTTAACTTTACATTACTTGACAAGTTACTTTCCATTTCACTTTTTTCTTCCTGGAGTTACAGTACAGGCTCACAAAATTGCCTGAGCCTGGAGAGAGAAAAATTGGAATAAAATCTAAACCAAACACCCCCCCCCCCTTTGCCTCATCCTCAAACATCTCAGTTTGATAATAACGCAAATAAAGGGAGGCACCTCTCTCCCATGAATACATTTTTCTTCCTCTCTCTGAAAATCTTCACAGTAGTGGCAGTTTTTATTAAACTGCGTCTTGCAAGATTCAATGGCTAAAGTGACTTGGGCATCACTGCAGCTCAAGGTTTCTAAGTCTTTTGTCAAACGGTTAACAAGCGTGCTTTCCTCCAAGCAAGAAGGAACAGATGCAAAATCCTCTTCCTTCTGCTTCTGAAGAAATGACAGATCTGAGCTCGGAAATGACCTCACTTCTTCACCGGCGTGCTCTGCTTCACTTCAGACACTAGCCTCCTTTGTGATCGCAACACCTGAAGTCGAAAAGTTTCATTTCAACCACAGTAGTCATTCCAGCTGCACAAAATTCAGGGCACTGACTCATTCAAGCAACCGATGGTGGTTCCATGCAGCAACATATGGCTCTTGGCTTTGGAAAGCAAATTTTAACATTATAACCCTCACGAGGGAAATCTGTCTGGCTGTCAAGAGTACCATTTCCTATCATTATAGGGTTAAGGACATACTAAGTGGGTCTCATGATCTATAGAAATCTCATTAAGTGGATGTAGACATAAACATAATGGTAATGAAATACTTTTGGTGGAAATGTGACAGCTCCCAGCCACCCTATGTTTCTGCACTGATTATGATCTTGGAAAGAAACACCTGCTTGTCAAGGAAGCCTTTTCCAAAGCATGTAGAATAAAAATGAGAAATAATTTAGTAATTCACTGGCTTGATTAACACAACAAGCATCATCACCAGTCATTGCCTCATCCAGTTCGTCAGACGGAAGCTCATTCTCAGAAAGGTGGTAGTTTTATGGCAAAATGTAGACTCCTTGAGATCTATTTGCTCTAAGTCCTTTGGATGACATTATTTCCAACAAATAACAAGTAAATACTAAAAAGAAGCCAAGAACAATTTGACTTACAGCAGGGTATATTTTAAAATTTCCAGTGCAAAGAATTAATCAGACTCATAAGATTTAAGAACATTTCATCCCGACAGAGTTAAGTTCCGGAGCAGAGATGCATACTTGCTTGCTGCTTGCGTTCCCTGCCCAGCCGGAGGATTCCCTTTCTCCAGAAGAGTCCTGGGTGGTGGGGACAGTTGGCGTGGCTGATTATGTCACTCTAGGGAAGCACTATGTGGAGGAAGCATGACCAAGAGCTAATGATTATCTGTGGAGCAAAAAGCTCCTTAGCTGATGCTGCAGCTGAGGTAGATGCCGACTGCCTGAAGGCTGCTCCACTTAACGCCCAAGCTGCAGCGCACAGAGTGCCTATTTAAAGCTACCTTTCCACAATTTTAGCCAGATCAGGTGAAGTACCAGCCACAAAGGAGAAGTAATAACGCTGGTCAAACATCACAAAGCACATTACAAAGTTATTTAACAGCACCAGTGTACCCACTTACTAGAGGACACACAGAGACAATGAGAAATCAAGTTGCTTTCACAAGCAGCTGGGCAGGAAATGACTTCTCTGCCTGTTCAAAACAAAAATTATTTCTTATTTTTCCCTTGCCATTGAAGAAAACCTCAAAACCTTGCAAATCTGTGAGCATAAAGCCACAGAGACAATCTCAGCTCCTTCCTCCCTGGGACAGCAGAGTCTAGTGGCGAGGAAATTGTTGGGAAGGGGGGAACCCAGGGCCGCATCAGTGCTCTGCGAGATTCAAAGCAAGGACCAGCCTTTGGCACGCCAGGTGATGGCACCACGGTGTTACCTCCTCTTTACATTTGCTGGACCAGAGATTTCAGCCACAGCCTCCTCCAGGGCACGTGAGCACTACCGGCTCCTCTAGAGGAGGTGAGAAGAGGAGGTCACTCGCTTTCTGGTTTTCCTGAAATTCCAACTTGGGCCCCCAAATCATCTTCCCATTAAAGCTTTGTTGAAACTGGCATGGTCTTGATTTTTTTTTTTTCTCCTTATTTTCAGTTTTTACTAATTTGACACTCTCTAAGGGAGGAAAACCAACAGCACATTGCTGGAAAATTTTTAAACAGCTCTTGTTACAAAGCGTGGCAGTGCCAAACCCAGGAGCAGAACCTAGGGAGTCTAGCGAATGGTCACAGCTCTAATCGCTCAGCTGCATGCCTTCATACTACTGATTTGTCATAGAAAAACAGATGGTGATGGTGGTGAGCTGGGCCAAATTCTTACACCTCTTTAACATTTATGACTTGTATTGCAACAGCATCTTTGGGACTTCAGGAAGCCTGGGGCCCTGTTGTGTTAGGCACTGTACAAACAGAGAATAAGATACAGTCTCTGCTCTTAAGCGCTTCCTGAGAGACTAAATAGACAAGACAGATAAAGGAGGGAAGAAAAGCAGAGAAGTGATTTGCCCAAGGTCACATAGGAAGAGCTTGCAGAGCTAGGAGTAGGTCTCAGATTGCAGGTCAGTATATTTCCACAGGTCCAAACCCCTTCTGCAAACAAACAGCTGAGGCCACTAAATCACTCTCTGAGCCTCCAAGAGCTGTAACACAGCTCACCACTCCATTAACTACCTTATGTATTTTTTCCTACATAGATACCAGAAGTTCACCAGCATGGCAAAGACTGGCATCATCGTCGCCAAGGACACAGTCAACCCCAGAACACGGGCTGTGTGGTAGAAAAGTGCTGTGCAAATGGGGATTTTCACATCAGAGCAGTTTTATGCAGAAAGTTACATTAAAATACACTGACATCTAGGACTGGAGAAAACATCTGCTTTCAGTAAACCCCAAACACCATACAAACCCAGCTGGCCAAGGGGCGAGGCACCCTTTGCCCTCCCGTGTTTTGCTCTTATACCAGGTTCGCTGAAGAAAGGCCAAGTGTACTTTTACCCCTTTAGTGTCACGCATTCACAAAAACACTCAGCAGATGCAGGAGCGTGTGCGTAAAGTTTCTATCTGTTAAAGGTGAAAGAACTGTCTTGCAATGATGGCATTATTTTTCATGTGGAATAACTGAAATGTGATCTGAGGGGAGGCCACAACTACTGGACTGCAAGGATGCCCACTGTATTCCATAATACATGTGTTCTACTCAGGCTGACAAATACAATGATTTTTCACAAGAATTTTAGTGGAGGCCGATTAACAACCGCTTTCCCAGAACCTCATGAAAAATTACGTATATACTAACAAGTTCAAATGTAGTTCCAACACTTCACCGTAGGCTTGCTGTGTTCCATGCTGTTCAGTGCCGTGCAGACGACAGGCAGCTAGATGGATTTCCCTTCCCAACACATCCCCTCTCATGTTTCATGATAAATAGGGACCTGTGGCACGATGGCAACAAGGCCTGGACTCCTCCTACCTGAAAGGGCTTTATGTCAGAAGTCAAATTGGTTTAGATTCCCAGTGTGACCAACAGGACACACCTTGGAGGTCCCTACTTCTGGAAGACTTTAGGTGACAGGAGACTAAACTCGTATGGAATGAGTCTAGGCCTCATTTAGCTCTGCCTAAAATAATGCAGGAAGATACACAAGATTAGAAACTGAATCTAGGCCAGCTGAGTCCAAGGGGTTCTAACCACAGAGCTATCTTTGTTGGCTCAGAATAACAACTAAATAAAGCATAATCACAAAACAGGTCACAGATACGCGCACTCTCTCCCTCTTACCCTTCAGACTGGGCATTCCCACTTGGCGCAGAATAAAAGATAAGGGGAGAGAGTCTTCTGAGTCTGGGAACCAGCGCTGTCTCTGCATCAGCGCCGTGAGGGAGATCTCTGCAGCAGAGCAGCTGGTGTGGTAGAGCCGCTGTCATCACCACGCGCCTTCGGAGGTGGCCTTGTTCCGGGCTAGCCCTGGTCCAGACCCAGGGAGGGAATGCCTCTTTGGGGTGGGATCACGCTAAGTGTGCTCCTGGAGCACATGCACAGTTTGGTTTCATTGATAACTCCCTCATGTTCTGAGATGGCTCTCAACAAAAACAAAACCGTAATAAATGGGGATTGTCAGATGATTGCTTCAAAACTGCATTCCTGCTCTGAGCTAAAGCACCAGGGCAACCGGTGAGACCTACACTGCAGTATTACCACTCATTTTTTCAAACCAAACAATATCAAGTAATTCAGTGTTCAAATTAACATTAGGTTTTGTTAGAAATAAAAAGCAAACAAAATCCAAATTCTTAGTATCCTTCGGAGTGTTTTCATCACTCATTTAATTGACTTTTGCCCTAGAGCTTTCGCAATCCCACCGCACTAAATAGTAAAGCAGGAAAGAGGATCTTCACTATAATAAAGTCTAACAAGTTAAATTCTCCCAACTTGAGCAAGCAGAACAAAGTTAAGCAAGATTTAGAACAACTGTATTAACCCAGGATATGATAAGCAAAAAGGAAAAAAAAGGAAAAACAGAAAAAAGAAAGCACTTCAAAAAAATCTTGATAACCATTCTTCAAAATTATTGGAGTAAACAGTAATGGGTACCGGTAGCAGCTCTTGTTAGGAAGTTTATGTTTCCGTGTCACTGTACACTGACTGCCCATCCTAATGTCCCACTGAGCATGGCGAAAGCAACAGCCAGAGTTTACAGAAGAATCTTTGGCTCTCTCAGTTAACAGTATTTTTTTTTCTTCTACTCTTCGCTAGTTAGTGTTGCAATCCTTGCAGCATATTAGGCTATCACTAGACATTCCTGAAGCAGAAGGATCAAACGGACTGGTTTCGGCACTTGGCTAGAAGGCAGCATGGCGCTTCTCTTTGCCTGAGGACACAGCCACATGCGCAGTGCCACTGCTGCCCTTTCAGGCTGGGTATTTGCCCCGTGCTTCACTTGGGATGTGCTTTTTTGCACTTGGACACTTCCAGGAATGCAGAAAATGCCGAGTTGTGCATTGAGCTGTACTTTACAGACTAAAACACTAAAAATACAGATTTTGGTCTATACATTGCTATGAAGCTTAGAGAAAAAGGGGAGCAACTACCGTATTCTGTAATTCCCTGCAGCTTTAAAAGGCAGCTGGGATCTGAGTCCTAGGGAGAAATGTTGAGCAGATTGTGGGTGCTGCCTTTGGGGAGTGGTTTCTTGCTGGCATGGGAGCTGGGTGTTGATTCAGTGCTGGCAAAAGCCCTCCTCTGCACCCACAGAAGTTAAATCCTCTGCCACCTCTCAATGAGTACATAATGACGGCAGAAAGCTTTTTTTCCTAGTTGATGACAAGGAAGCCTGTGAGGTTTTTGGAGGATCAGAGAGAAAAAACCCACAACCCGATAATGCCTTCTGTTTGTCTAAGGTGATGCTTAGCTTCATGTAATCTTGTCTGGGAAGTGAAGGAGATACCATAGCGAGCTGGCAGGGAGCTGTGCGGAGCTCCTCTGCGTGGGAGCAGGCAGAGGATGGGTGGGCAGGATGTCAGATGGGAGGTACCGCTCACAGCCCTTGTCCGAGCAACTCTAATTCCGTCCGGTGCCGCTGAAACAAGCAAGCTGCCAGTATGGATTTTATAAGTTCTGAATTTATGACTTGCATTTTAAATTTAAGGAGGCAACAAAGAAACAAAGCACAACTATCCTTTGTGATAAAGCATGGCAAGCCTCTCCAACAGCACCCTGTGCTGCCTTAGAGAATACCTGGGGGACTAGCTGACGTTTACATTACAGCATATAAGAAGTGACTGCAGGGTTGTATGTGTACCACTCCAGGCGCTGTGCTTCTGTGTCCACCGCTGCTGGGACTCAGGGAAACTTCTTTCTGCAGTGTGTGGTTATACTCAATAACCAGAAACACAGACTTTGACGGGGCAGAGCTGGGCCCAAGAGAAAGATCAGGTGGCAAAATGCTGCCTAAAGGAACAAATTAGTCAACAGAAGATGAGATTAGTGTTAGTTTCTTCTACTACAGTATAACTTTTTCACCAGATGTCTTTGGATGAGGTAAGAGAGATTAACTGTATCTCAGGTGCAAAATTTCAGCATAATGTTCTGACAAAAAATTTAATCATCAGGTTTTTATAATTAAAAATCAAGGGTTAAAGGGAAAACTATTAGTGATCTGTCAAATACACCACCGTGGGACACAGCCTTTGTGTAAATCTTTTGCTTTGGCTGAGTTTGAGGTCCCTTGGTTTCAGCTCAAGGTTTTGACCCACAAACCACATGGGAGCTGGATTTTCTTCACGTTGCCATGTCAAACCAGAAATCAGCTCCAGTCTGAGAGCCAGAGGGCCCAGTTTTGCCGAGCAGTCTGGAGAACAGTCGCAAAATTTTCCACACACCTGGACCGGGCTTGGAGTCTGTAACAAAGCTGAAAGCTGGCCAAGTTTCTCCTGGCTTTGTTACCGGCCTTTTTGTACAGATCTATTATTCACTGCATTTTTTTTTTTTTAAACTGAACCATTGGGGGGAAAAAGGGAGGGGGGAAGGAGAGAATGTAAAAGAAAGCAGAGCTCGTGTTTGCCTGCGGCAGGGAGGTGCAAGGCTGCAGCCATCGGCACCGCTGCACGCACCAGCAGCTACAAACAGGCTGACAGCTTCAAATGTAGGACAGTTCGGGGGAAGGGAAAAGAAAACCGAAGAAAAAAAAAGATAGAAGACAGCATGAGCACTGTTTGTCTTGGCTAGTTAGCACATAATCCCCACCTGCATTTGATTCTGCTCAGTCTCCGGGCTCCTCCCTCCGTTTGGAGCCATGGCAATGCAGGAAGGCAGGAGGGGAAGGGAGACAGAACACTTTGTACTAGCAGCCAGACCACTGTTTAACTTCTTCAGCCAAAAAACCAAATATGAATATGGAAAGATTTTATGGTGAGATACATCAACAGACTGAAGCGGTTCTGAAAATCCTTCTACAGTTGCTCATTCAAGGTTTTCAACCTGCGGACTTTTTCTTACAATTAATCCCAGTGTTTGTTTTGTAGTAGTACTATTAAGTATTTATCAAGTGATGTGAACCATCAGTTCTGCCATGCAGAGCTGTATCTGCTGCGAATGTTTTCTGGTCATCATAGTTTGCACTCATGCAGCCCCTGTTGCTTTTTCAGTTTCAGTATGGCTTGAAAGTGAAACCCAGAAAATTATCTCTGCGTTTACCAGCAACGAAGCCTGGGTGCAGTGCACTAGAAATACAGCAGCCTCGAGTTCTGAAAATACACATAGAAAGCAAAAATTCTGTTGCAAACTATACTTTTGTACGCACAGTAAAAATGAAATCACTCCTTTATTTAGTTTAAAAAACTGATTTTATATTAGCCTGCTTTTTCAGATATTCTCCCTCTAAATGCAGAGCAAATTTTAGCAGCGCAACTGCTATGCATAGGCCCTAGGGCCATACAACAGTGCAAAACATTAAATTCTTTTTTTTTTTTTTTTGCAATAAGAAGTGTTGCAAGCCTAGATTTAGATTTAATAGATTTAGATTTAATCTAGATTTATTTCCTACCTAAAACAAAGATATGCAACTTAGGAACTGCAGATTCAACACAGAGCAGAAGCTGAGGCTAAGTACGCTGAATCTGGCAACATCCCCTCAAATGACGCCAGGCAGAGCAGACAGAGTAACAGGCACCTTCCTCCCTCAGGCCATAAGAGACCTCAGAACCAAAAGTTCATTTTTCTAAATGGCAGTGCCTCACATACAGAGACATTAGAGAAATTCAAGGTAAAACTTGCAAGGCATCTGATGGCGCTGTGACAAACTCTTCTCCAGAACCGGAAAGTCTCAGAAACTGAAGACAGCTAGGTAACAACAAAGTGTTTTCCACAGGCATTGCATCCCTGAAACAGCCTGATCTCTTCTAAAGCCTTGGGGATGCTAAACCAGTATCAACTTTTCATCTGACACACAGAAAAAACAACGTTTCTAAAAAGTTGAGCAAAACAAATTAAAAATGTGAAAAACACTATTTTCCTGAGTCATGAGACTTTGTACAAAAGCCCACCAATGTAAAACCATGTTACCTAAAAGCATTTGCTTAAAAACTGCTGAAAGTGAATGCCCAAATAGATATTCTAGTACAACTTTACAGCTATCCTGCACATTACATACAGATTATTGATTTTTTTTCATTATTTTGCATTGAGGGAGCGAATGGCACTCTTTAGTGGAAGATGCAAGGTCAAATTACAAACATTTGAAAATGGGGACACATTAAATGAAGATAAGTGTTAAATGAAAACAAACAGCTAGAAAGAAAGGAAGAAGGATAAAGACCGATTCAGCGTGCCTTCTTCCTTCCCATCTCCTCGTCCTCACAGGCACAGAAGAGCGTGCAAATGGAGGGGTTGGGAACCACAAACAAACAAGCCTGATCCCTGAGTCACTCCTGAGTCTCGCATAGAGGAATGCTGCCGAATATCACTACATTTACTGTACTGTTGTCCACAGTGTAACAACACTGATAGCATGACTTGCTAGCTAAATACCATGGTGGGACTTTTTTTCCATGTCATTTCAGTCCTCTCCAGCAAATGACCTTTCTGTAGGTATCAACACAGATGTGTGTTTTGGAGCTAGTCATACTGACGCTTTTTATAGTCAGCGGACAGAAATGGACAGCTAGGTAGTAGGCCACGCAATTTATTTTAGATGTCTATTTTAGGATGAGAAGCGTCATGCTCTAGATATGCCTTTTTCCCTCCCCTGACCATTGAGTCTGAACTTACAGATCAGAGGTCAACACTTCGAGTAAAATACGCAAAGAGTGAAGATGAATCATCCTCCCTCTGGGCAGAAACCTTTGCCCCAATGCAGTGAAGAAGGTTCTGCCATTGAGACCGATGAAACCAGAACCTCACTTATCATTGCTGTCTCCGTTTCAGCCTCGCTGCTACACCATGCCATATCACAGCCAAGAGACCAAGAGTCAAAAACCTTTGGAGGCTGTGAGCATAGCGTTTTTCCAGTTTAGAAGCGAAGTGTGTTGTCCAAAACCCAGTGGGAACAGGGATAAGCTGCTAGCCATAACAACTTGCCTCAGCTAAGGCAGTGGCTCCCACAGACCTGGATCTCAGCGAATAGGGAGTCAACGCTGAGGTTCCCAGCAGTAATAACCCAAACCTTTACACCTTGGCTGGAACTGCATAGCCAGGAAGTTTGCAGTGCTCGTCCTTCTCCTTCTCCCTTATAGGAACATTCGCCAACACAGCTTTCTAATATCTGCAGAAATCTGGGTTTTGGTAGTTCCTTAACTGGAGCATCTTAATTCCGGAGGTGAAAGAAACAAATGTGAACTTTCAAAGCAGACCCATTTTTGTGACAGCCTTCCACAAGACTATGAATCACAGAATCACAGAATGTTTGGGGTTGGAAGGGACCTCTGTGGGTCATCTAGTCCAACCCACCTGCCGAAGCAGGGTCACCTACAGCAGGCTGCACAGG
>Ga0181612_103697_pt1 | contig 13399 bp, 4 predicted proteins | sample HoacroProtozoa21_FD_119630 | JGI IMG/M metagenome (GOLD analysis project Ga0181612, IMG submission 119630) | Hoatzin crop microbial communities from Cojedes, Venezuel. Combined Assembly of Gp0051906, Gp0051904, Gp0051908 | reverse complement strand
CATTTTAAATTTTGGTTTTAAGGATTTAAAATGAAGGAAACTTTAAATCATGAAATAAATGGGCCGGTCTGTATTAAAAAAAAAAAAAAAAAAAAGGCATAAATTGTTGCAGGTTATCCCAGATCTGTCAGAAAGAAATGACAGCTACAAAGTAGGGCCCAGCCATCTTGTATCTCAAGCAAATCTGTAGGAAAGAAAACTGAAATAATACAGAAAGAAGCTTGCTACATTGCCCCTCAGTTGCTCAAAGATTCTGGCCTCTGGCAAGGGGAAAGGAAGAGGGCTGTGTAGACAAAGGATCTTTTTTCACCTTTCCTGCAGCTTTACCAAAAAGATATTCAGATGAACAATCTTGAAATATCACATAATCCTGGGGTGACAGAATGCAGTGGAGCCATTTAGATATTCTCCATTAAACCAGGTTGTGAATCAGGACTCTCGAAGCAAAAGTGTTGTTATTTTTTGTCCTTGATCAAGCTTAAATAATGTGTCATGAACTTGCAGACTTTTTCCAGGACATTACTCTGTGGAGAACTGCCTTTCCCTAATCCTATTTTTAGCGACACTCCTTCAAAGACGATAGCAATAGTACTTTTGCTGAATATTTGTTTGACATTGAGAGGAAGGAAGGAACTATACAGAGATAGTATTTTCATCAGTGAGTAAAACAGTCTCCTTCCTTTTCCAGTAGGAGAGCTTGGCCCAAGATCTTCCTAATGCTGTTGTGACTTTAATTGCCCAAAAAGCTATATTGAATCCTACATTATTAAAACACAAGCAAGCTAAATTTTCACTATAATTTATATTAATTATCTCACTGTGACATTAAAAATTGCACTCGGACCATGTCTGTGTTACATATCCAGGACACTTATGTACAAATAAAATACTTACTGTAAATTTCAATGTGGTGGAGAGTGATTTAACTCTTGTCATACTTCAGAATGGAATCTCACAAAAATATCAACCGTTCTGTCCTGTAAATTAAAAGGAAAAAAAGGTGTCCAGTTTTGCAGCCACAACATCAGCTTGAATTTGGTAATTTCTGAAACTTTAGTTTTAGATTCCACTGTTATTTCTACTCTGAGACCTTCTGACATATCTTGTGTTCTTACAGTCATAGCTTCCTGTTGTTTTAAGTGGCTTTTTCTCCTATTATATGAACTACTAAAGCAAGCAAAATAAAAATTCAGTGACTATAGGGAAACCTATGAAACTGACTGTATATGCAGCATTTTTAAAAGCAGAGAAAGTAAGGGGGGGAATAAATAATTTCTTTAAATGTTCTATGCAAATTATTCATGATAAAATTATCCCTTGAAATTGTTGAAAATACAAAAAAATCAAAAGTTTTAGACTATTACCATGCTTTTTCTTAAACTTGAGTTCTAAGAAAGTTACATTATAACTGTGATGTTATTTGCCTAGTGATTTAGTTTTGACTTGCCTATAATATCATAGAATAACAAAGTCATGGAATCACAGAATGGTTTGGGTTGGAAGGCACATTCACAGATCATCTAGTCCAACCCCCTGCCATGATAATATAGTAATAATATATTACTATATTTTTCACTAAGTACTTGACTTTCAGAGTGAAAATTTTATTTTCAAAGGGAGCTCAAAGTACCAAAACATGGGTGCCAAACTACCCAAATCTGTCAATGTATGGTTTTGTAATACTTTAAGAGTGTTGATTTCTTCACCAGATGAACATTAGGCAAATACACTATCCATTTGTGCTCCAATTAGCTGATCTAAGCCATTCCTTTCAGTAAGCCACTAATTGCTTCCAGCAGTGTGACAGTCCAGTAATGGATTCAGGATGGATGTTAAGTTTATAGTACCTGATAGTATTTTACATTTGTGTATTCTACTTGGCTCAGTGATTTTAGAGCAGCGGTTTAAAATTGGGGTGGCACACCGAACGTCATGGGTAAGGCGTGTAGGCTAGAAACAGACATGACCAGGCATACACACAGTGATACGGTTGTTCTCCACAATTTACATTTCTGTAACATTTCCTGTGGGCTGGTACCCAGGTTCAGAGCAACGCTGGAGGAAGCCCTTTGTGTTCGTCTACAAAAGCACCCAGGTTGCTGGGGAAAGCACTGCCGAGGACATGGCTGCCGTGGCATGCCAGGGTTCTTTACTGCTTTCCCCGCTGTTTTGCAAGGTGATATACTGCTGCAAAAAACTATAACTTGTGTCTCACTTCAGGAAGTACAATTTAGGAGCTGGGGTAATTTGATGGATAGTGTATACTAAGAAAAATATTAGAAACCAGGAAAGGCCACATAGTCCATTGAGGCTCGTTTCATTCCAAATACACCTTCCCTAGGTTATCATCCAATTGTTAAGAGAAAGAGTAATGTTATCCATTTTTTATAATTCCACTTCTGGGTATTACAGAAATAAATACCTAAATGCTGGAGAACTAACTTTCTTTCAAAGCACTATTTCAGGGGAAAAAAATACTTAAATGCAGATAGGTGGGATGACAGAAAAGAAATTGACCCTAAATGAAAAATATGATGATAGTGATATGAATATATGTGTATAGTCACGGTTTCTCAAAGTTCCCCAGAGACAAGCTTCCAATCGTGAGACTTTCATATAGTAACCTTTCCTTTGATTTATTGTTTCAGGACCAATGCAGGAGACAATATATGACTTTTGGAGAATGGTATGGCATGAAAACACAGCCAGCATAATCATGGTTACTAATCTCGTGGAAGTGGGAAGGGTAAGTGATTTTTGTACTTAAAAAGATGAAAGACTTCCAAGGTGTTTGCTTTTGGAAATTAAATAGCAGACCAACAAGATGCTTATATACTGAGTGTAGCACGTAAAATATTTATGACTGCCTGTGCTAAGAGGTTCATTACCAATTATTTTTAAACATGCCTTGAACGCTTGGCTTTGGAAACATTGGCACAATGAAAAAGTAAACTGATAAAGCTGCATTCTGTACAGCACAGCCTGCAAAGACTGCCAAAGAGGGAAAGCGTCGTATCTTTGTATGTATCTCAGACATACCATTTCTATTAAGGGAAACCATGGAATTGGTTACAGAACAAGGTATGGAGTCATCTTTTTTTTGAGGGAGGCTGAGGGGGAGTAATTCTGAAACAGGTTTCTGAGAAAAGTAGTTAAACTGTGAAATTGCACCTGGTTCATAGTATATTAGTCTAAATCAACCTGGTTTGAGTTTTCCTTCCTGTAAGGCTTCTGGACTAAAACAGAAAAAAATAGCTTTGCTCATTTGTACACTAAATTTGTTGAGGAGGTCTTCTTCAGGAGCAGAGTAGTAAAGGAAAGCTTGAGTTACCTGGCTGCTACGGTGTAATTTTCTTTCTTTGCTTGATAACTTCCAAAATAGGCCTCCTACTCGAGTCATTATGGCTAATTTTTTTTCAACAGTTATTGAATGGAACAATTTTCTTTGTTTCTCACAACCATCAATAACTGAGTCTTTTCATTTACTGCTTTGTCTATGCGCTGATGTCTTAATTCTCATCTGGGAAGGTTTTTTTCAAGGAAATTTGCTTGCGATCTGGGCATATAGTTTTCATTTGGAATGAAAAGAGCCCACTGCTTTTATTGCAACTACTGCCATTACTGTAAATCGAAGTGTTGAAATAAGAAGTCAAGTGCACATATCTTGGTGTGAGCCACATGGTTTTAAGAGATGTTTTTAGTTTCACCCTGCTGGAGTGGCTGATACCCCTCTGCCCTGTGGTATTTGCATGAGGAGAGAGAGCACTTTGGTGTGAGTTGAAGTGTCGGATCTTGTCTGCTTTTTAAGCAAGTCCAGTCTTACAGTCTCAATTTATTCTTCCTTATGTCCTTTGTCAATTGTTAACATAAATCCTAACGTTTAGGTATCTGTGTGCCCAAGCCTGCCAACAGATCAGGTGCCAGTATTATTTTTAGATACAAAAAAGAGGGGATTTGTGACTGCAATTAACACCTGCTGCAGGAACACATGTACGACTAATTGCAGAGCCAAAAAAGGATCATGGAGGCCACTTTAAAAATTCAGTCCCTTGAGTGAGGAAGAAGGTAGAAATAGTTTGATGGTCACATATCAATTCAAAACGGGTGGAATTGTAAGAATAGGAAGCTCTCCAGCAAACTCTTGGAGCTTTATACACATTCATAAGTATCCAAGCACACAACTTAAAAAGGGATGTTTTCAGGGTATGGCTAAACAAACCTTAGAACAAAAATAGCGTACTGTGTGAAACCACATACTGTTTTCCTAAAGTCAGTATTTGAAAGCATCAATTAGAGCGAACCGTCAGGTATCAGCCCGGGAGACGCCTGTCTTGGTGCCAGCACTGCTGGCCTCAGCTCCCAGCGTTTAGGTATGCAGCACATTCCCTTAGCAGCCAGCAGCAGTTTGTGCCACTATGGAGATTTCTTCAGGGTACAAGAGTCCTAGTGGGATACACAGCTGCGGCTTTGTTGTTTCTGGCTGTGGCAGAAATGACTTTGTTCTCACTATCTCTGGAGGCCAACGTAGGTGAGATCAGAGAGCAGAAATTGAAATGCGCTTTTAATGGAAATGAGATCGTATGAGCCACAGAACAGTGCACCCGCTTCTCCGTTGGTGCTTCTGTCCCTCTCCCAGAGCTGGAACCATCAGCAACAAGGAGGCAGATTACAAACGCACCATCTGTCCCGCAACCCCTAACACAAGCTCTGTGCCACCTTGATTAGTAATGATTTTAATGGGCGTTTTGGTAGCATTCCTGCAGGGCAAACTTTGTAACCTTCCCAACCTTGAGGTTTTCTGTTTCAATTGCTATTGCTGGTGTAAGATTTATAGGGGTTTATTATTTTTATTTTTTAACCCTCTTGACCAATTGTAAGCCGAGGAGGAAAATTCCTTTATATTTTCAGGGAAGAGGAATATCTATTTAACATGTTTGCCACACAGTGTACGTCCTTCATGAATTAATCATTGAGGGGGCGTATGTGTATTTGTTTACCAGGACTGGCTGCATAGTCATTAAATCAGTGCTAGGAACTTGCTTCTTGCCCTGGAGCATTATGCATCAGGACTGTTTTAATTGTGGATGGAGGAAGCACCATGAGGCTGTCCCTAATGCAAGCACCTGCTGCAAATGACTCAGTCCCCGCATTACCCTCCAGCAGGGTCCGGGTACATCTGCCAATATCTGTCATTATCTGAGGCACACTTGTCAAAACCATGCATCCCTTTAAGCTCTTGTGTGTTCCAGCAAGGGACCCTTGTCAGTGTTTCTGGCACCTGCAGACTGCTGTGCACCTGGTATTTAAATGGCACAGAAATGTGTTTTGATTGTTTTCTCTCTTTAATGAACCCACCTGAGGGACATTTAGCTCTTTATCTAGTAGCCTGTTACCCAGTCACTCACATTTACACTGCTTGTGTGGAAATTTGGAACTCACTTGTGCTGTTATACTAATCCATCTGCCAGAAGTCTTATCACAAAATCTGCAGGGCTCCCTAAGGAGACTTTTGTACTGGTAATTTAAGCTAATGATTTCTAAACATATTTAGTCAGTTTTATGAAGACCTCATTAGAATGTGACTGTTTATTAAAAATCCAAATGAGGTCTCACAGTCATTTAGAAAAATCATTGCTGAGTTGCAGAGACAGTTCTTCGATAACAGATGATGAGGTGGTTTTTAGTTAAGATTGGCCTAGATTGACGTAAGAACTGTTACAAAAAAACTAAACAAATGAGCAGCCCTTGAAGCAGACTTGAAAAAAAGCCCCTGTCTTCTTCATGCTGGGATCAACAACTTTCCAACCACAAAGAAGTTCACAAAAAGGGAATGACAAGTAATTAATGGTACGATATACCAAAGTTTTAGTACAAGAATCAGAATTTTCCAAACCACACACTAACAGGTAAAAAGCAAAACCGAGACTCATAAAAACATATCAGTGTGACCACAAGCTATTTCAAAACAATGCATTTTGGATTATATTAATGCAAGAGGCCTCCGTGCCTCATGTTTGTAAGTGATAGAGAAACTGAAGATAGTAGTATAATTTCAGACATCTTTTCCCGAGAGACTTAGCATTATCTGGTGGATTATTGCAGAAGAAACAAAACTTTTTATCCCACCAGTGTAGGGGTGATCGGCAAATAGACACCAGAGAACATCTTGCTTACTCCAAGACACTGCTCTGGAGTACAGACTCCAAGCTGGATCCTTCTGTGGAAAGCAGTGGGAACTGGATCAAGGTCTTCATGTACTGGCCAAAGTCTCGGGTTGCTTCTTGAAGTGTTTCAATGTTTGCACACGTTGAAACATTTCTTTCCTTCTGAAAGAGTTATGTTGGGAAGATTTAGAGTATATTCAATTGTGCCATCTAGCTGTCACCACCATCTTTGCTCTTGTTGGGCTGGTACTAACACTCAGTTGGCAGAATCAAACTTGGCATGTCACGTCATTTGTCATTTGTCAGTCGTCAGTTTCTCTCCCACTCCTTGTTTTTGCTTGAGGCAGAAGAAATTTTGTAATATCTGATTAATAAATGGTGAAATACACTGATGAAATTCAGTGGAGGTGGTTGATACATAAATGTGCTGCAAGGACTCATGATTGTCTATCATGCTTTTAATATAACAAAGTATTTACAAAAAAATCACTAGAAATAATTATAAAAAATAAAACCTCACCCCAGGAGCATAGTAATTACAGTAATTAGAGTTTCTCAATTATTATCCAGAATTAGGAAACAGCCAGTGCTAATAGTGTTAATAAGCACACAAAAGACCCTTTTTTGAAAGGAGGCGAGGTTGACTACAACAGAATGGATGCGACACAAACAGGGGAATGAAGGTCAGCCATGGATTGGTAAACAGCTCCTATGCCTGCATGCACGCTTTAGTGCTGCCGAAACAGCCTCCTGCTGCCATCTTACCTCTCAGGAGTGCTGTTCTTTCCCATTCCCATCTCAGACTCCTCCTGGGTGACTGTGCCCTCCCAGGAGCCTGCAGGGCTGTATCAGCATGGGGAAAAAGAAAGAACACAGTGGCGGCTTAGCTATTCCTTTGCTTGGGATTGGCAGTTGAAGCTACACGCATGGCACTCTCATCTGCCTTGCTGCAAAAATGTTGATGGCTCTGACTTTTCATGCTTTAAAGAGTACTGGGGTCCACATGACAGTGAGGAGACCCGTGTAATGGTCTTCTGGCAGAGAGGGAATATCTCCTTGATGCTGCCTGGCTAAAAAGCATTCCCTGTTGTAAGATAAAATCTGTCAGAGAAGAGTTGTTCTTCTCAGGCAAGACTGTATAGACCCAGCCCTAGGCAGTCATATGTGCATGTGCTTGGGCCTTGGGTGCTCAAGATGTGCAGCCCTGGGCAGCGTTCAAGAGACATTTCTAAAACAGATACAAATATGTTTACTGAAACACGCAAAATCCAGAAGTCTTTATGTTGAACCAGATCTTCCTCAGATCCACCTGGTGATCCATTTCTGTTATTGAGAGACATTAGACATCCGAGAAAATCTGCCAAATAAAGCTCTGTCCGAAGATTTCTTACTGAAAACATATTGCAAGAACCAAACAAAAACCTCATAGGAAATTCCAGCCAAATAAAAACTGTGTGAGATTTCCAATGGACTTGCCACATATTCTTAGAATAAAAGAGGAATTTTTTCACACAAAGCTATAATGAAGCTTGCACTTACGCATTTTACAAGTTTTGAGATTCTTCATGCAGAAGAACCCTCAAATAAACAAAGGTAAATTCAAATTGTGTTTAAAATTCAGCTCACCCATTACAGAGATACCGCAGAGGTGAAACACAGTAACTCTTTAACATGTCTCACAAATAGCACATTTGTATTTAATATAAATGGAAAAACACTCTATCTAATTGAAACTGCCCCTAAATGTAATAAGCCAAATTACCTACAGTGGAATTAGTTCAGGATACTGGCATTAGTGCTCCTCAGGAGGTGTGCCAAAGAGTTTGTAAGCATACTGGTGACGAAGATTTCATTTTAACTTTTCTGCTGAAAGAAAGAAACTACATTTTATAGATGAGAGGGAGAAAGGTTTCTGTATGAAACCCTTCCCTAGCTCTAAGTAATTCTAGTCTCAGCTTCTAAAACCTATAAATAGTGTCCTTCCCCATCTGGAGAGAATTTTTTTCCTAATCATGTTTACCCAGAAAACCTGGGACCTGTGCTTGTGATATATATGTGTTATTTTATATTCTGTTGTTTTACTTTTGGTTTCACTGTCATTCCAGTATCTTTTGTTGGATAGAGTAGAGTTTATACTTTTAGGGAGTATCGATGAGAAATAAAGAAAACAATTGTAATTTAAAACTATTGTTAATCTTTCAAGTCAGCGAACCCTTCTCATCGTCAAAACAGATTTCAGCTTCCTAGACTTCTAACCAGAAAAAAACAAGTTGGCATTACTCCATTGTGTGTAGCAGGGGAGGAGCCCTTAGGGAAGAAAACTGGCTGTTGTTCTTCAGCAAAGAGAAGGAAGGACTCTCCACAATCATCTAATAAAGATGTCCCCAGGTTAGCAATGTTTGCATCATCAAACAGGGCATCAACCCACAAGCTTTCAGCACTATCCCATGACACTCAGAGCAGACGTGGTTTCAGCTCTGTGTTTTGATGCATTCTCGTTTCCAGTAAAAGCTATGTTTCAAAGAATGTTAATCAACAGAGATTAATATCTTAATGCTCACTAATCCAATTGAGATAATTCACTCTGAGAAATAAATAAAAGAGGTTTAAGGATACACAAATACATCGACCCCCTTGTTGTGCTAGCTGCTGAAGTGCTGCCAAGGTGTAGGATACAACTATAAGTGCAGTTTGCAAAGAGGTCTTCAAGTTCTTCTTTGAAATGTTGGGGCTAGCAGAATGGCTTCATCACTGCAAGTTGCCTCACCTCAGCAGTCTCATGAAATTAATCTCAGTCTCTCCACGCAGGAAGAAGTATCCTGGAGGCACCAATAGTTTTACCTCACCCAGCAAAGTAGCATGTAGAGCTTTCTAACCTAACCTCAGACGATCAGGTTTCAGAGCCAGAAGGCAATCCGCTAAATTGATGGTTCTCTGTAGCTCAAAAAATGGCATGATTTTGCTCTTGGGACGGAAGCATGATTCAGAGCACAGGCTGTTCTGTTCGATGCAGGCACATCAGGTCCTCAGAGCACAGGATCTGAGCAATATGCCCATGATTTCACAGTTGTGTAAGGGATTAAGACAGGCTTTGAGGAGCTCCAGCTAATCCTGGCTTGGGACCTTCATCTTGGCATGGGACCACCCTTCTCATGTGCTCTGTTCTCAGCCTTTTTATCTCCAGGGCTGTACTATAGTGCACTAATTTACAACCTTTTTTAATGACCAGTGGGAGACAAAACTTCCTGAACATAAACAGTGAAACAGAGGCAATCCATATTCTTCTGTTGGTATTAGCAACGGAGGTGGGAACACTAGAACAGCTTTACCTTGGGTTACCTTTACCCAACAGCAATTCTTTTGGATTGATTCTTTTTTGTGGACACAGGAAGGCCGCACCATGGGTTTGGCCTGTCAGCTTCATTTCATCTAACCCAAGCTACCAGGTTGATGGTATGCTAACAGTATAGCTGATTCTTAAGAACAAAGGGATCACACTCATTCCCTTAGGCAGAAAGCGTTAGTATGTGGCTACTGCTGGACATGTCCAGAAAGCCAGCTGTTCTGGGCAGAAGTTAAATGAGAGTGCATCCACCAGGCGCCCTAGGGTTGTGCTCTGGGGCAACATAGGGCAGCAGAAGGTGGAGAGTTATATCAGCTCTGAGTCGTCACTGGAAGAAGTTAGACTGAGCTAGTAAAATTCATGGAGACATCTCTCCCTCTCTGGGAGCTGTGAACAATGCAAAGACTTCTGATTGCCTTTATACAGACCCATTCACCTGATGGTGCTGAACAGTATCTTAAATGTTGTATTTCTCAATACTCTTCCATACCTCTTTCGCACAATTGTGAAATGCGGTATAAATCAGTTAACTGACTAGCTCAAAAGCAAACAAAGAAAATGAAAAAAAGAAAGACTGGGTTTTATCTTCTGTCAAAGGTTGTTTTATAACTTTAAAAAATGTTCTTAAATCGCAACGCATTGTTTTGTTTGAGAAGTATTTAAATAAAAATACTTTCAATTATTGAATGTCCTTTTGCTTCAAGTTAGCCAAATGAAAGTATATGATGTTATCCTAGCTGTTACAAATTTTCACCAGTGAGCTTGGCTGGCTATTTCATTTTAGATCCTAAAGGTTTCACTTCAAAATTTATGTCTGACTTATCATCATTACTTAGTTCACGATTAATTTTAAATTACAATATATAATACTGCTGTTCACTAACGACAATCCATGCAGTGCATAGCCAGTTATATCACCTTTTTGCTAAGAATATTTCATAATCAAAGGAAATTGGAAACTTTAAATAATCAGTGTTATTTAAACTGTTCTGTATGAACTACAAAGTGTATCTCACAGCCAGCTCACATATTAATTCTGTAATATTCTTCCTATTCCAGACCTCTAAGTAAATGAATTACTGTACTGGCTTTCATACCGCCTTTAGCTAGATGTGTCACACTGCCAAATGGCTAAATATACAGCTTCAGAAGTCACAATTTGTGTTCATTAGCTATCCACTGCCTGCATTGTTTGTTATATTTAGAAGCAGCAACAACAACTTTCCACCTTCATTTTTAATTCTTAGTTGCTCACATTAGACTATTTTGCTGGGGGATGGAGCTAGGGGGTGGAAGTAGATAATCATCTTCTCCAAATTTCTAAAATTATTAGTAAAATAAACATGTTTGGAACAATTGGATGGTGTACCTTGGGATGAATAGATTAAACCAGAGCATTTTCATTATGTCTCTGGCATTCACCCTTTTATCTCATCTTGTGATGAACATCTGTATTTTTTGGCACGTTGTTAGGATATAAATGTGGGGTGTATCTGAACAAACTCTTAATTATAGTTCTGCTCAGATGAGATTTCAAAATTATGTTTTCTACTTTGGGGACGATATTTACTGTTATGGTAGCAACTGTGTGAAAAAAATATCTAATGCATTTAATATTCAGTTCTGGATTCATGTATCAATTATTTAGCTAAACCTTCTGTTAGTAGGTTTTTTTTGTAAAACATGTACCAAATGTTTATAAAAAGGCAAAGAGATTCATCAAGTCACAGTAGCTAAAGCTGTGCTAAAAAGAAAAAATGAACAAACATATGTTACCAGCAGTGTTTCTCATATTTGATGAGTAAAACCATATTCTATTTTGTTGCAATTGTCTTTTCTTGTACAAATAAAGGCCCTGATCCAAAAAACATTTGTAAGTGTGATTTAGATTTACACTATTTAATCTACTTCTGTCTTTAAGATACATTTGCATGTATTTGAGAGGTCCTGGAGGAAATGGGAGACTGGTCTTTAAGCATTTACTTAACTTTTGGCTCATCAGGAGTCCACAGAGTTCCCATGTTTAGAGCTCAGCACGTGCAGCAGCATTGCAGAACAAGAGCCAAAAGTAGGAAAAAAGCCTGATTTCTATTTTTTTTTTTAAAAAAGGTTGATTTCCCCCCCTTCTCAGTGAGTGAATCATTTAGTGTTGGTCTGTGGCTCTGGCTGCGGCTCTGGCACCGTTCCCATGGCTGTTACAGCCACTATTGCGCTTGGGAGAGTTTTCAGGAAATTGTGTTGTCATGGATCCTTCTGCTCAGCCCCAATCTGCTCCGTGCCCAAAGTCCCCTGTGCAGCAGAGTAAGAAATCCCCAGCAGGCCCAAGCTGCATGAGGCGTGAAAGGCTATAACTTCTGTGCAACATCCCCCAGTGCTTCCCTAATTATTCCACTGGATCATCTTAAATAAGGTTTAAAAAAAGAATGGAAGCAAATCCAACAGTTGAGGCGTAAGAAGGTGGGGACTGTTCTCTTCCAAATTGGTCTTTCTAAATGTCCCTAGTTCTTAGTCATAATCCAGACTGTCTAGACTTACCAAGTTAGAAACAGGCATGTTTTCCTTCAAGGCTGAGCAATTTAATTCAGCCAGGGTTGGTTTTTTTTTTCCCCAGTTGTTTATTTTACTAAACTAGAGCTGTTTGGAAGATGACAGGCGCCCATCAGAAGGCTAAAGTTAGCAACAAAGAGACGTGCGGATCAGTGGTGCTGCTGCTGGGATCACCACTGCAGCTGCTCCCTTCCTACGTGCGCTGGCCGACCTCGTGTGGTTCAGGTTCCACCTATGGGAAGGATCAGTGAACAGGAAGGAGAAGGGAATCAGCTCCCGAGATGGGGTTGTCAGTGGGCTGCTCCAGTCCGGAGGCAGCATGAATTGCCTTAATCTGCATGGAGAGTCGAAAAATCATCTTAGCCATAGGTAGGAAAACCCCCTTTCAGAGAGTTCCCGGCAATGACTATAAAAGGGCCAGTTTGCCGGACTGAGGGATTTGAACAATGTGCAAGTTGTCTGGGCTATTTTAACAACACAGACAAAACAATGAGCATTCAGTGTTTTTCACTTAGCTTCTATCAAAGGGTTTTTGGAAATACATCTAAACAAATAAGATTTGAATAAATATCAAGTAGATGCAACAATAGATAGCAGCAGAAACTACTAATCTGCATGCAGCAATGTTTAATGCTTTTGAAATTGTTGTTCATTGCTTATAGCTGATATATATGCTGTGGAGATGAATATGCATTTGCCAGAGACCCTGCCGTTTAGGCATATGGGGATTGTCCCTCAGTTTGTCCCTCGGCTGGTGGAAACCTTCTCATCCACACTGCCGCCCTGTCAGCTCACCGGCTGGTGAGCAGGGTCGGTGGAGCAGCCGTGCTGCCCTTGCCCCTGGTACTGGAGTCCACTGCGAGGACTGTGCAGTGTCCCAGCTCCAAGCCTCTCCTGATGGAAGGGAACCACATAACCTGGTTTTTGCCAGTTGTCCTGAAACTGTGCTTAAAACCAGATGAGATGTGAAGAGTAAGAGAATTTTTCTTAGCCAGTACTAATGCAGTTACTAGGCCTGAAGACAAGCATAGAGAACTAAATAAAAATGTGCTTATAGCTACCTGAAGTTCAGTGCTGCTCTAGGAGCTTTCCATCAGCTGTGTAAGCAGCAAGAAGCTGTTAGGATGTGGCTGGGAGCCAGGGCTTATGACCAGGCTACTCTTCTTCGCTGAAGAGGATCCTGATGTGGGGATGTGTTTTTCAAGCCCTTCAACTCAGCTATATTGAGATTTCAGTTTTATCCTGCTAAAGAGTCAGAATAAGGGTCAGAACTACTGACCGTGCCCTGAGAAACTTTTGGTTTTATCTGCCAGTGTTACCACTTTGGTGTGGCAAGACCTCTCTT
>Ga0181612_100967_pt1 | contig 13399 bp, 4 predicted proteins | sample HoacroProtozoa21_FD_119630 | JGI IMG/M metagenome (GOLD analysis project Ga0181612, IMG submission 119630) | Hoatzin crop microbial communities from Cojedes, Venezuel. Combined Assembly of Gp0051906, Gp0051904, Gp0051908 | reverse complement strand
TTAAACTAAAACAGGGTAGGTTTAGGCTGGATATAAGGAAGAAATTCTTTACAATGAGGGTTGTGAAACACTGGAACGGGTTGCCCAGAGAGGTAGTGGAGGCCCCATCCCTGGAAACATTCAAGACCAGGTTGGACAGGGCTCTGAGCAACCTGATCTAGTTAGTTGTGTCCCTGCTCGCTGTGGGGGGGTTGGACTAGATGACCTCTGGAGGTCCTTTCTGACCCAAAGCTTTCTATGATTCTATGATTTACCTCTGATGAGACTGAATATACCTGAAGTCAACTGCAACATGAAATCAGTCCTGTGTACGTCCTCTGCCAGCTGCATTCTGATGAAAAGTTTACAGCTTAAAATGTGTTGAGCCAACTTGACTAGAAGTAGCCTGAAATTGTTATAATGATATATGGTCTCATCCTTGCTGTGCAAAGCAACTACACTTGGTTTTTTACTTTAGGCTTTTTGTGATCTGTTTTGGCTTTTTCTAAAATATGTCAGGTGAAGTTGAATTCTAGCTGTATTAAGAATAGATTAAATGAGGTACTGTACCTATCTGAAACCCCTTCCAGTTCTTTTGGTTTATGTTTCCATTATGCAGTCTGGAGATATGCGACTTTTAGGCTGAAGGGAAAACATCTCTTAAGTACTTCTTTGCTAATAATACTTTAATTACTTAACAAACAAACAAAAAAAAATCACAGAACAACCAAACCTGATCGAAGAACACAATCGCTTTCTTTCCCCTTTTTGTCCTTACATATTTATACTGAATTAAAGAAAATACAGCCAAAATGTATGCTCCCCTTTCTGATTTTAACTTTCTGGAATACCAGTTTCAATCACTTCTAATTGCAGATAATTTCAGTTACATTACCATATAATGTGAATGCAAGAGAAGCGGTAGTCTTGTTAAAACACAGTTCTTAATTGTGTCTGTCAAAGATGGTAAGGAAGCAAAAAAGCAGTAGGCTTAAATAGTATATTCAAATTATTGCAGTTAGTAGTGGGGGGAGAAGTTTGTTCTCAACTAAGGCAGTAAGATAAAGCTAAAAAAACCCTGTATTCAATTTCCAGTTCTGCTATTTTTCTTGGGTTTCATTTCTACAGTGTTACTGGAGTGGTCTAAAAATTTTTGTGCCTTAAATTTAATGTTTGCCCAAAATGTCAGTTACTAGATAAAAGCCTCTAACAAGAACTGTTGAGTTATGGTATAGCCTTACAGTCTGTGTGTGCATAGAGTTCTGTGGGGGAACAGAAGTTTAGTTAGCTGTGTCTGTATCCTGTATCTTTTAGTCTGTTCTTCAAAAACAGACTTCAGTGTGGCTTGCATCAAAATATAAAGATTTCTAGTTTGCTTCAAGCATGCATACAGTGTTTCAGCTCTTTCCCTTTAGGAATACAGAACCAGTTCTCAGAAATGGTTTCCTTTCATTCATGGAAGGATAGGGTTGTTGAAATAAGTAGGTCTTGACCCCTGAACTGCAAAGCCTCTTGATATAACTCTTGTGAAAGTTAGTCCTGAAAGTCAACTTAGGTAAATAATTCCAGCCCTTCCACTTCAATCTTCTTAGGCTTTGAAATGAACATAGTTCACTTAAGAGGTTTTTTGGAGCTGATCGATTCCTCTTGATTTTCCTTTTAGAAGAGAATGCTAAATTAGGGAAATAAGATTGTGGCAACTCAAACCAGAGCCTATTATATTCCAAACTGAGGAAAGAAAAGTCTCTGGGTTGAGGAAGGTGTATTTGGAAGCCTTCTTCCTGATGTTGAGTGAGGACTAGCAGCTGTGAGTGGAAAGTGCTTCTAAATACCATGATTACATACCTTCAGTTATGTGTATATATATTTACTGCTTGCTTACAGTTTAGTTATGTAACATTGATGCTGAATTACCACAGCAATGGTTTGTTGTTTTAAACTAGCTTTTATATATGTGTGTATATATACACATAGATAAGACATTTACTCTTTCAAGCCCCCAAATTTCTCAGTGGCTTAGGGGCACAGAAAAGGGAAGATGAAGGGTAGTGTCAACAGTCTGTCAGTTGCTCGCTGCCTCTACTTCATGCATAATAAATTGTAATGAGCTTGGGGAATTCTGTGAGGTTTAGTTTGGTGCCAAGCTCCTTTGCTTAAAGGCATAACCGTCAATAGTCTTCAAAGAAGAAATACTGGCTGGAAGCTTAGGCTTAGTTTCCTGAGTGCTAGCTGGAGTGGAGGGACGGAAAAAACTTGTTAGGAGAGCCTGATTCACTGAAGAGAATATCTGTCTGGTTTGTAAAGAAAAAAAAAAAATCTAGTCCTTTTGGCTTCTAATAAGATTGGATGTCAGGATTAAAAATTCAGTTAAAGTTTTTTTTTTTCTGCCTTTCTGTAGTGGGGGGGATGGGGAAGTATTAAATGTTGCAAGTGTAGGATAGTATTAGTGTAGTATAGTGAGTATGTTTTAGACCTCAAAATAAAACTGTATATGAAAAGAATTCCTTTTCTTTTTCTAGCAAATGGTCAGCAGAAGTCTCGGGTCGAAGTCATGCCATACCTCACATTAAGACATATATGAGACCCTCTCCTGACTTCCAGAAGATTGCATGGTTCTTAGTTACAAGGTAAACAACTAATATGCCTGTCACTTTAAAAAAAATAAGTCATGTATAAAGTTCTTGTCAGTTGCAGGCCCAGGTGAGGTACTGCCATAATCCTCATACTACTGTAAGTAGTGATATGAATTTTTGTCGATATTTAATGTTTCTTCTGACATTGCCCATTTAGGGGCTGCAAGTTGAAATGATTATGTTAGAAACTGTTGGCAATTGCACCAAAATCTTGTCTGAGCTGTAACTGCCGATTTCAGGGCTCAGCATCAACTGAAGTGTTAAGTATTTTTAAACCTTGGGTTGAGTTTCTTTAACACATGCTGTATGTGAATGTGCTGGTTTGTACAAAATAGATATGGGTTAAGCCAAAATTTATCCTTCCACTGCCTTACTGCAAAACATGTAGATACCTAATATTTAGAATCTCACCTTTTGTCAGATTGAGTTGTTCAGCAGTCTAGCTTGAAATCTAGCTCTGTTTCTATTGTTTGGTTTTTAAGGAAGCCAAAAGAAGGAGCAAGAAATTTCTTGATGTGAGGGCAGAATGTCTTATTCTGAATGAAAAATACAGATACGTTTCAGTTTTTGCCAAAACTGTTTTTTGTGCAGCCTGTATGCTATAGATCATGATCTTTCTATCCTTGCTCTTCAATACTCAGTTACTTTAATCTTTTTTCCTCTTTATATTCTGGCTTTTTAAATTTAATCACTCATACTGTTGCCTGCAATAGTAATAGTGACTAAGGTGCTTGTTAAAGGATTTAAGTCATTCAGATCTGATGCTGAGTCCATCTAATATGGAAATTCATGGTTGCTTTTGGTTTTTTCTCATGTTTATTCTATTCCACCATATGCTACTATGACAAAGCATCCAGTAGGGCTGTCAGTTAAAACATAATGTGAAGCTTTGTGTTTTGGTGTACAGGTAGATTTTGACAACAGAATTGCATTTATTTTTTGACTACGAACTTGATCTACTTCTTAGCAGATGCATATAAAGGATCAACTACAGCATGCTGCTGAACAGCACATTAAAACAAAAATGCCTCTTCAATAAATACTTGTTTTCATAAATATATCAAAGAACAAAATGCCAGGAGCCAAAGATATTGTTTAACACTTGTAAAAATGCTCTGTAATAAACGTATTATTATGTAACTAGTCATAATTGATCTAGCCTTTAATCTTCCTAAGTCATCACGTTGAAACTATGTACCAGTACAAAGTTCCTTTCTGAAATGTGCAGAGAAGATTCAAAAGGCTGAATTTGTCTTGTAGATTTGTATGACACAAGTAGGCTTGTATAATTATCCACGTGTTGTATGAATACCCTTCTATATATTGTCTCTGCTACTCCCACTGTGCTGTAAAAATAGCAATAAAGAATAACACCCAAATCACTTCTTATGAAAAGACTGTTCTAATTGAAATAAGGTTTCCTGCTAGAAGTACGTTGCTACAGCTGGGGTACTTAAGCGTTTTCTGCTGTGAAGATTATGCCTCACTGAAATGCTTTGTTTCTCTTTGCAGTGCCAATCTATCTAAAGCAGCTTGGGGAGCTCTGGAGAAAAATGGTACTCAACTGATGATCCGTTCTTACGAACTTGGAGTCCTTTTCTTGCCTTCAGCATTTGTAAGTTCATAGTTCAAGTACAAATCCTGGCATAAACTGAGAATCCGCAAATATTCATGAATACAAATGTGAATGCATTATCTGCTTACTAGGTTCTGTGTTTCCAGCTTTCTAACCTAATAGCAAGTGGAGTTCACGCTACACTAGGTATTTTTTAAAATAGAAATGATCTGTCTTCCTACACAGCAAGTATGAATTTGATATTGATGTGACTTTTGTTGTGTTACTGAAAGACAGTAACATTTTAAAATTGTAACATACACTAAATGCTGCTGGAAAGGCTGATCAAATATCTTCTTTTGTGCTTCTTAAAACAAGGCCGTGAGTGCATATTCACACTGAAGTGATGTGTATGGGTTGCAACTTGAAAAATAATTCCTGGTGTTGCACTGATTTCTGTTCTTGCTTTCTCACTCAAATGCATTTGCTAAGCCGTGTGACTGTCTTCTCAAACTTTCTGCTTTAAGAACAAGTTCTCAAATGCAGCTTCTAAAGTCCCTGACACAAATCTAAGAACATCTTCATAAAAGCTGAAGGATTGTATCTTCTAAGCCGATGTGACAGGAGCCTCAGTATGTAGAAGACAAGCTTGACCCAGAATGACTACCGTTCTAGCTTGTGGAGTGGGGGACTGGGAGATGTAAAATGTTTTCATGGTAACTAAGGTCCATCTACCTTGTAGTCCAGTCTTAGTGCGGTTGTAGCAGATACCATGGGGATTAGCATAATAAACAGTATGTGTGTGATATCTCTTTAGTATGTGTGTGATATCTCTTTAGTATGTGTTCCCTATGCTTTATTTTAAAGGCTTTCCAGGATGAAAATTGTATCCAGACCATGACGGTTAGTAGCCAGAACTCGGCTAATTGTCTGAACACATCAAGTTCCTTATTGAACTACCCTTGCTGGTTTTTAACCTCCTACAGAATCCGGTGGTAGTGAGTTCCGTGACTTAATTCTGCATTGTATTTGAGAAAAAGCTTCCCTTTTTTTGTTTAGATTCTTTTTTGTCTTATTTAAATCTACTGCCTGATAGTGGGGAGATGGGAGTTTCATGTTCCCAGTGTTGATTCCTCCATCTCTCTAGTGAACCTGTTAATACCAAAATGTTATCAACAGCAGTTAGTCTCTGATCAGAAACTATTCAGACTCCCTGTATGAAATTTCTTTTCCAGAGAAAAAAATTCAGAGTTCCTCTGAAAAAGCATTCTTATGCTAAAAGTCTTTAGAAATATTTTTCTGGTGAAGAATACATCTTTCTTGGATGATGTTTACGGATATTCACATAACATTTCATCATTTCTCTTGGTTAGTAATGTACTCCCAAATGAATATTTACTAATATTATGGCATTGTAAAAATGTTTACCTACCATAACTGTATAATTGTAGTCTTCTAAAATTGCAGTATTAAGATCGATGGTTTCTGGCTGTAGCTAAAGAACTCTTGTATCTCATTCTTGACAGTTATTAAGGAGTTTACGTAGTGGTGTGGTCTCTGATGTTGTGAACATTAGAGACAATCTCAGACATCATTTTTCAGCATGGTTTATGTGAAAGAAAGCTTTTAGAGGAAATGTGGTGATGAGAGACCAAAACAAGAAAAATACTACAACTTCCTGTAGTAGGTTTTGATATCACTGCAATCTTTAAAAAAAGTCATACATCACTTGTGTAAACAACTATTAATAATGGAACAATGAAGCACTGAGCAAAAAAATTGTACAAAAAGATTTGACTTTTAACAGCAGCTGACCTCGAGGGATAAAATAATGTTCTAAGAAGTTGGCTAGATGCTGCTAAGCAAATAATTTACATATGATATTATGGTGCTGGTATGATTGTACTTAGTGGATGAAATTTTTTGTATGAACATAACTGATCACCAGATTGTGCAGTCATTTTATGTAATTTGAATATTTCTGTTCTGACTTGTGCTTTTCCATGCATTACTAGTTTTGGAAAACATACTTAAAGTGGGTAGAAAATCAGGAATAATTGAGTTAGCCTTTTTGCAAGGAGTGACCATACCTGTTTCAGATCTGAGCAATCTGCAAAATTTTCACTTTAAAAAAAGAACAAAACAACAATAAAAACCCCACCCCCAAAAACCCTCTATGAGAACGTTTGGCTTGCATTCCATCCTGAATCTTGCATTCCACACGGGATTTCTTATATGTGGAGCAGGGGAGAGGAAGCACCAGAACATTTTTCAGAGGGCCAAAACTTATTTAAAAACATCTCAAATTTTCTTCCCCACACCTAAAATTGCAAGTCTTAATGCCTTTGACCTCTTTCTTTAAGTTTTTCTATAACTCAGTTTAATTCTAAAATTGGACTTCATTTTGATGAATGGAATTATTGGTTCAGGAGCATTTATTGGAAATACAGAAGGTTCTGAAGCACTTGAACATTAGAAAATTTCAGTGTTCTGAAGTTAAAACTTTACCTTCTTTGCAAACTAGTTAGACCTTTCTGCTATTAATGACTTTTTCATCATTCTGGATGTTTGTTTACACCAAAATTATCAATGTTTTTGTTACTTCTCACAGTCTCATCTTAACAGTTGGACTAAAATCCACTTAGCTATTTCAAAGATTGAGAATTGTTAAAAATGGAATTGTATTTTTACTCTTGTGCTATATCAAAATAACCAGAATTTAAATACAGTGTCTAAGCTAAGTTTATTGATGATTAAAAACACATTGGATACTTATTAAGCATCTGCTCCAGCCGTTAGCAGGAGCCTGCAGGCCTGTTTGCACAAGAAAACTTACAGATTCTGCTGTAAATCCAATATGAGTACTAGAAATGACAACTGTGAAGAACGGTTTTGGTAAATACTCTTGGGTAAACAGTTCTTAATGAAGCTCAAGCCTTGTGGTCATCAGGGTGAGAGGCAAAAAAGTTGTTTGTTGGCTCTGCTCTGAGAAAAAGGTTTAACAAACACTGCAAAAATTCTCTCCCTGCTTTGCCAACCCTGTTTAGGGACCAGAGATAATTCTGCTTGTGTGAGTGGGGGGGACTGCACTGCTTTGAATCTAAAAGGCTTTTCAGCAGTTTCTGCTGAATGCTACATTCATATGCACACTCTAAATTTGTTTATGAAACAAACCCCAGGAAATGGTTTTAAATGTGTAAGAGTCCTTGACTTCTGGTATTCTGTTTTTTCCTTTTGATCAGCCTATTGGAAAAGGCAGTCACAGGGTGTTCCTCTTCCAGTCCCCAAAATGTTCGGGAAAAGATCAAATTCACCTGTTGCTATATAGCTCTGTTATTTTGACATTAGTTGAAGCAGCAAGCAGTGTGAAAACTGCCTGCAGTGCAGAAGAGTCACTGCTGAAAATTTGACCATTAAGTAAGGGAATGAAGAATGTTTATTTTGTTTTTAATATTTGTAGTAGCAAAATGGAGGCAGTATTAATATACTTCATACACTGGGAGCAAGAACTGTAATCTTGTATGGTATGCCTGCAAAGTAATATCGGATTAATTAAAGAAGTAGGATTTGTCTGCTGCCAATCTACTCCACTGCTCCCTACTCTCTGACTGTTGTGACTGCCCCCTAGAAAAAGATTTCAGGCTTTGACTATAGTAACAGTGTTACTGTGCTGCCTTATCTAACACTTGTATAACTGTCAACTGCACAGCAATAATGAAGTTCTCGTTTTCATCTTGGGAGTGTCCACCTTCTCACTTAATAAGAAAAAATTGTAATGAACAATACAGTTTCTGTGCTGCTTTGATTTCTTAAAGTTGAAAATAAACACAACCTATATAGCCAGTGTCAAATGCAAAAGGCTAGGGGCCAGCATTTTCAAAACTGGACTTTCATTTGTACCCCTAACATGGTTGTAGAAGTATAAGTAAGTTGCATTGCTGGGGTGGGGTGTGGAGTGGGGTTGTTTGGGAACCCAGTGGCTTTTCAGAGGATGCAGAAACATAGATATCGGGAAGATGAGTCACTGCCAGCAAGTGAATAAGTACTGCTGAAAACAAACTTAGCTGCAGTCATCAAGGATTTGAACGGCTGATGTTTTTTATTGCAGTGTAAATTTATCCTTATGATGCATACACAACACAATGTTATATCTGAAAACCAAAAATAGCTTAATGCACACAAGATGTTTCTTTCTGAGAATTGCTAGTTGATGGTTATAGCAGTAAAGTTCAGTACAAATTGTCAAAACTGTCCAAGAACTGGAGCTAATACAGAGCCATGGTGAGTGTCATGTTATGATTACTGTGCTAGCAGTGTCCGCATTAGTTTAAGGCTTCCTCGGGCATATCTGTACAACTTACCATCATTACAGTGAACGTGCCTTTCATTAATTAAATGCACTTGTCATGTTTTAGTAGACACCAATGCTTTTGGCAAAGTTTTTTTCTTTATGCAGATTTAGGAGTCAGCATTTCAAAATAGTTCCAAATATCTTTAAATGAGATTTAATCTAGCATCCATAACTTCAGATGACTTGCTCTAAGGCTGTATTTCAGTCTAATGATACTCTGCAGTAGATTTTCTAGTGATAGGATGTGACCCTTGGGATCCAAATCTGTCAAAGATCATTCGTTTCAAAGGTGTTATTAACAGTTAGAGATGAGAATTTTATCTGTTGGGCCATCCTTTGTCATCAAAATCTATGGAAATTTTGTAACTATATTCAGTAAAAAAGGAGCCTTCAACAGGAATGGAAGTAGTTATTTACTCACTGGAGTAAATTAATTCAATTTCTTGGCATACAGCGGATCAAACCGACAAAAATTACTCATACAAACCTGGCCAAGTTCTTGATCTCACTGAGTAGCTGTAGGGCAAGTTCAGCTTTGCAGAAAGAATGCTTACAATCTTTCGTATTGTTGCAGTCATTTTTGTTTGATGTTCAAGGCCTCTCTTCCTTAAACCTACAACTGCTGCAGGATCAGGCCCTCAGCCTAGGAAGAATGACACATTGTGAAGCTTTGCTGCAACTTGAGATCACATTCTGGTGACAAGTAGGTTGCTGTGCCTGTCTGACTTGATAAATCTATTGGAGAATTAACCCCCTGAATCTGGCTTATCTCAAACATGTCAAAGCAATAGTTTACCTTAACATGTGGAACTACGTCATCAGTTGGCCCTACCATGATTGTAGCCTGTCCATGTCTGTCTTCACTCCCTTGCTTGTACTGGCACTGGTGCTCAGTGGATTCCTTGTGTTTTAAACCAACTCAGATTGGCCAAAACCAAACTGCGTGAGTTTTCAAAGTGTTGTACCATGAACCAGCTCAACATGGTCAGGTGAGTGCTAAGGCAAGGAAGAAGTAGGAAGGACAAGTTCAAGGGGACAGAGAGCAGGGAGGTGAGTGGGCCTCATTTGGCCTGGGTTTGGAACCAGAGCCTGTGGAGAAAGCTGGTCAGTGAAGTTTTGGATGAGAATAGGTGTAAATGGCTAGGACCTGGCTGAGGAAGATTCACTGTGCGCTGTGAAGGGTAGAGCCAAGCCCCCAGATATTTTGGTTACTCTGAAGTACCCACTGTTGGGGGAGTGGAAGGCTTTACTTTGTCATATCATAGGCCCATCTCAAAACTCTCAGCAGCCAAAAGCAGATGCTTATGGAAAAGTATAATGGGCAGGCTTGTGTGTTTCTCCCTGAAGATTTCTTGACTTGGAGACTATAGCCTGTTCTGTGAATGCCTCATCTTCTCTTAAATACCTATAAGCTGCTAGCATTCACAACCTGCTCTGGCTGAGTTCCACAACTTAGCAAGGCCACGTGAAGCACAGTGTTCTGAAAAAGTTTCATTTGATGGCTTTCTCTTGCACTGAAAAAGACACGATAACCATGTGATCCCTATTCACCTTGTCTGTCCCACTCTTTCTGTAGAGCTTTGTCAGTTTCTAGACTGAAGAGTCTTTAGCCTGCTCAGTTGCTTCTAGGGTGGAGATGGTTTGATCGTTCTTACTGCTTTTATCCATATTTTTTTTATTTCCTTCTGTCTCATTGGGGTTGGGAGGGAGTTTCCTCACTCATTGAGTCTCTTTGGCCTGCTGTATTATTTAGTCATATGTAATAAGTTAGCCTTGGATTATTTTTCATTCAGAATTGACAGAAAAGTGTACACATGAGAAACAGAATTCTAATATATTGCACATGATGATAAAGTTTAGTTTGATTTTGTTGAATAGCACAGTTAAAATGTATGCGATATAGACGCTTTGTGTAAGTACAATGCTTTCTCTACAGCCCTTACAACACTTTCTTGTCTTATGTAAATTATAGAAAGCCTGCAAATATGTGCTCCTATGCAGGTGGCTGTACTAGAAGAGATAGTCTTAAGTTTGAGTTTCAGACCTCTCAGAACACAGCTTAATTGAAGCACATATAAAACTTGCAAGAATATGTATGTAATATTTAATACCTATTTTGGAAGAGGATAGTTCTTTTCCTCATAGTTAATGAAGTACTGATACTTAATTGTGAAGACTGGCAACCAGAAAAAAACCAAGTCACCTGTCAGTAGTCACATGATACAGTGTATATGGGAGCGAAGTGGGTCGAGGGGCTGCAGCTGTCTACTGGGAAGTGTCTGTTGAGACACCTGATAACAAGGAGGTGGTCAGAGACACAAATATTAATACTTGTCTTATGTACAAGTTGTAATGCTTAGCTTGTGAATCTCTTGCATATATGTCCTCAAGTTAACTCTGCATAGAATAAGTGCCTCTGATAACTTAGGCTGGTGTTCAGAGCTTTTGTTGTTCAGTGTGGTTTTAACATACTAGGTGGCAGAGTAGTCTTAGATGAAGATAATGGAGAACTAAGAGCAGACTAATATTTTTAGAAACGAATTTTTTTATGTTTTTGCAATTAAAAATATACAGGATACAAACTAGATGCAGTGCTTTGAAACATGACGGAGCATTCCTAGGCCTCAAGCTACTCAATGTAGTCTCGCTGTTGGAATGCCAATTTAATAATGCCAATTTCTAGTAGTTCTGTTTCTTCCAGTTGTTTCATGCAGTTTGAGCACCAAGTTAATGGTATTTTTTCTGGCAGAAGACTTAAAATCATAGAATCATTTAGGTTGGAAAAGGCCTGTAAGAGTCCAACTGTTAAAACATTTCTGGCAGCGGTGGGATTCAAACCCACACCCCCAAAGAGGCTGGAGCCTTAATCCAGCGCCTTAGACCGCTCGGCCACACTACCCTGGTGGATATACATGGTATGCACTTAATAGTCCTGATCTTAAAAACTCCATTACCTCTGCAGTTTCTGCCTTCTGTTTTCTGCTGAACACAGATTTGGAAGTGGGTTGTTCCCCGCTGGTCATCTGTTGACTACTAGTTTTTGTCTGGTTTGTACAATGCTTCCAGAACTTATGCTTTGAGGTTGGGTTTTGGCCTGCTGTTCTAAGGCAGACTCTCAGAAATATGTTGAATGGTTGTTGTCAACATAGCAGCAGCTGTCATCATTTACAGTTTTAATGTTCAGGGAAAAATCAGCTGATGCTGACATTAGATCATAAGCTTCTTTTGATTAAAAAATGTTATTAAAAAAGATTGTGTCCTGTGTTTGAACTGCATTTCCCTTTCTATCTCCATTTCTATTTTTCACCTCCTACATCTTCAGTCTCACTCCTGTTCAGCTTGCTCTTTCAGCTGCTGGGGATGCCTTTCCAGAGGCTGAAATAAATTACATCCTTAATGTGTAAAACATGTTGAGACAACCCTGTCTCTTAACAGTATGAAGTTCTGGAAAGCATGCTGCACAAGAATTACTTTGTTTGACAAATCCTGGAACTGTCTAATGGAAAGCTTTTTAAATAATTCTTCCTCACAGCTTCCATTTCTGATAAGGTTGTAAGTTAAACTGAGCTTAACTATAAAATGGTATAAAAGTTTGTGGAATACTGACTGGCTAGTATCATATTCTTCAACACACCTTTTAGAAGATTTGAGGAATATAGTAGCTGCTGTTAAACTAAGAACTTACTCATGGTTGCCTACCTAATGCTATCAGATGATACAATTATATCTAGATAATCACAGACAGCTAACAATAGTATTTGAGATTCTGAAATGCTGTATTTGATGGTGAATACTTACTGGTAATGAGTAAAATACTCTTTTATAGCTGGCTTTCAGGATGGGTGTATGAGCTGAGCCTAGATTAGAAAGCAGCAAGCCTGTATATGTGTGTGATCATCAGAAGTGAGCTGCTTAAATTTTTACTGAGTTCAAACAACTGAACCAAGCACCTGCGGTCACAGCTCAACTTAGACCAGAACCAAAGTAAAGTAGGTTAAGCTCTTTGTAATATTTAACTTCTAAAGTAATGTAGTACCACTTTCTTTGATTTCTTTAGTTTCAGATGAAGTCTTCATCCTGTATGAAATAGGGTGGGGATGGGGAAGTAAATACAATGTAGGTAAACCATGATTTTATATGTGAATTTTAGGCTGTTAAACCTTGCTTTTAGTGCTCACAGAACTGCTACAAGGTTTTCAAACTCCAGGGTTAAAGACATACAAAGACATGTTTTCCAAGCTAAGGAACTTTGGGTTTAGATACCTGAGTTTGTCACTGTGGGCTTCTTAAAAAGAAAAAAAAAAAAAAAAAAAAAAATCTGATACAGTTGAGTAAAGCTCTGTTTTGAAAAAATGCACTTCAGTGTTGAGGAAGGATTTCATTGTGTATCCTCCTGGCCAGAGGAGCATGGTCACTGTAAAGTTTGCGTGCATCCTGAATTTTTCATTGCCCAGACTAGTGAGTTTTTAAATAGTTTTGCTAAAGAGCAGTCTTTTTTTCTGTTTACTGGCATGGGAAAGGGTAGTCCTGTAATCATCCAGTGGAATAATCAGCTGTCTTCTGTAGGAGTTGCTTCAGTAGTATCAAAATACTGTAGTAATATCAGTGTTAATCCCCACTCAAGGAAGGACAGCAATTCTTACCTCTGTCTTGTGTGATGTTTTTTTTATAGTCTGCAGTTTGCCTTGTGTTTGGGGCAAAAAGAGGCTGGAAAGCAGAATTTTAAAAGCTCTTCTATTTTCTTTTCCCATTCGTCCTCTTACTGCCTACTTTTACAATATGATGCTAAGGCACTGACAGAACCCACAACAGCATCTAAAGTTTTGTAAGTACAAAAAAAAAATGCTTTTCCAACTGTAACCGATGGCCTTGCTGGACTTG
>Ga0181612_127909_pt1 | contig 13400 bp, 4 predicted proteins | sample HoacroProtozoa21_FD_119630 | JGI IMG/M metagenome (GOLD analysis project Ga0181612, IMG submission 119630) | Hoatzin crop microbial communities from Cojedes, Venezuel. Combined Assembly of Gp0051906, Gp0051904, Gp0051908 | reverse complement strand
GACTTGAGAAATAACACAGCTCCATTGTTTGGCAGTAGTGCAACCAGTTACCACTTTTTTAAACCATGGTGTTTACTATCAGGAAAACTGCATGTGCTTACAGCTGAGTCAAAATTATGTAGCTCATATGCCAGGGGAGAACAGAACAGGAGGTACATGGAAGATCTGGGAAGCTGTTAGTTTAAATACAGATATTTGTGACCGCACGCTTTTTCCAAGCTCTAACATTTCTGACTGCTGTTTTGATTCAAAGGTGACTGGTAGGGCTGCAACTTGCATGGCAGGCTTGAATCTGAGAGTATACACAGCACCAAAACTTACGAATCTGACTGAAGTAAAGCAGACCTAATATACTGAATTAAATAATAAAGAAGAAAAGTCCCAAATAACCTTTTGGACTTAAACTTTGGTCAAGAGTCACTGACCATTAGAGACCAAAAGTATCACTGAAAGATAGTAGGACAAGACGCATAAACAATATAGATTGTGTGAAATTTTATTTTGAGTGACTGACTGGCTGAATGAAATTGTTAACACTTTGTCATTGTGACAGGAGACATAAAAGCTCAACACTTGATTATGAGAGAAAATATAGCTACAACCTGAAATGCCAGTTATGAGGGGAAAAAGTGGCTTTGCTTGTAATAGCATGGAGAGTAGTTCCCCAAAAGTATCACCAGATTTAAAATATGACTAGCAGTAAGTGACCTACCTTTTATTTTAACTATCAGCTGAACCTTTTCACAGCCCCAGAGGCTAAGCATGATCTTTCATGCCACCAGAACCAAGTGCATCTCACATACTTCCTAAAAGACAGTTGTATAAACACATAATTAATGACTACAGTAAAAACCACCACAGAAAGCCTCTCCCTCCTCAAGCAAAAAAAATGAACCTTGTTCTGCACTGTAATGTTTACGTGAGACCAATTTTTGCTATCACTCAGTCAGATCCAGGTCTTCTCATTCTTTCTCCTGTCCTTCCAGACTTAACAATTTAGTAATTTAAAAGGTTTATGAATCAACTGGTTTGTCCAGTCAATCCCAGTCTCAAATAACCTTTCTGTAGAGATTGAGACCAGTAAGTGTCATGTTATGAAACTGCATCTGTTTTGGAGAAGTAACAGAAATAACTGAGGTTCAGAAAAATAAATCTCCCCCCTTTACTTCTCTGTAGGCATGAAGTCATGGATAATGTGTGTCAGCCAGAAAGCCAGGCCACTTGGATCAATTTAGTGTCTCAACATCTCATTTTGGGGAATATTCACTTTCACATTAACATGGGACAATGGGGTGATAGAAGGATTAAGAAGTACGGAAGACTGAGGCAGATACTCCTCATAATGATTTCTGAGAGCCAACCAGGAGTCATGAAATCACATATGTAATTTCAACAGCCATATTAAGAGTAAACCATTTGTTGTCCACCACAGAACTGGTTAAGATTTAAGCTTTTGTAATTGAAATCTAGTGAAGGAGCTAAAACAGCTCCTGATTTCATACTTTGATGATGGATAAGATGAATAGCAAAAGTTTGCTGGAATATTCTCCTTCCTACCAACATAATTTTAAATTTCTTATATTGGACAAATCTCATCTCATTCACTCTCAGAATTGTGCCCATCCATGTTAATGGTGCAGGGGGCAGAAGGGTAAATGCCTACAGTCATTCAAGTGTTCCTCCTCTCCTGGTTCTGCACCAACAGAGTAAGCTAAAGTACAAAAGAAGTGAGAATTGGTGGTTGGTGCTCTCTCTCTCACACATCCATCTTTTTTGTGCCCGAGCTCTGCTCAATGAAGTGGAGAAATGTCCCTTCCTGACCTGTCACATATCGTTTCAGTCTGCAAAGATTCAAGATTTTCTTTTTGGATTTAATAGTATGTGGAATTACACAAGAGCTATAGTAGGAGAACATTAAACAGAGAGAAAAATTGGAAGTGAAACATGCAGAAATAGGGAGCAGGTCATCATCTCAATCCTTAATCTCTAACTGAACCTTACTACTACCCCTAAAAATAATGTTAAGTCATGTAGAATATTATAGAAATGTCACCTAATAAAAAATAAAATCCCTTTAAGAATTTAAACGGCAAGAGCCTTGAGCAGTTGACAATGGGTTTCTCCCAGAGAAACAACTCATGTAGACAGAGGAGTCAGGATTACTGGAGCTAGCTGTCATGCAGCTCTGTGAACTTTCTACAGTTCTGTTAGCTGAGGGTATTGGCCCATGCTGACCTTCTGTACTCTGCTTGAGGCAATCACATCAAACTCCCTTTCCGATGAGCCAATGTGAATGGCACTCTGCTAATGGCTCTTCCTGCCACATTTCAAAATTCATGACAGTTACATCTAAAGGAATTATGGACTCCATATCTTTTGCCTGCAATTAATGAAATCCTTTCAGTTCAAAGACCCTTAACTTTAATGCTAATTCAAAGGGTATCAAAGTAATTGATAGTCTGCATGAATAAATCTGTGTGCTTTAAAATACTTAACCTTCAAAAAACCCATCAATTTATAATCATGGTGCCTTAAAATGGTGAAATTACTAATCAGATGAAATTCTGGAGCTTTACAGATACAGCTGGTTAACCTATGTTAGGAAAATGAGATAATTTCCTTATCAACTGATTTCATAGAGGAAACTCAAACAGCAAGTAACTACATCCTGCTTCTTCTATACGGGAGCTCTTACTTGACCTCTGCTCAGAAAATTTCTGCTCAATGCCAGTTCCATAGCTTGCATTTCCACTGCCACTCCTGATTAAAAACATCCAAACTAATTAGCATGTAACACCCAACATTAACAACATATGCTGGGACTTAAATGAACTCCTAATCTGTAAAATATTCTCAAGGATGCTGTATTATTGATTAAAAATTAACATTTTCTCTTGCTCTAGAGCAATTAGTGAAAATGTAAGATAATGAATATTTATAAAGCTAAGGTGAAAACTTGATCATACTCTAAGACACCGATTTTGTGCTTAATAGCAGCCAGCAAACTGCTGGCAAGCAGATCTTACATATTAGGTTTTCAGGGCTGAAGTCTGTTCATTGCCGTCTACTTTACAGCTAGAGCTGAGAATGCAAGAAAAGGGCAATTTCCCTCACAAAAGCCAAAAGGCAGCAGCAATAGCACCAAATAAAGAACAAAAAGTCAAGTCAAGCTAACTTCTAGTGCATATTCCCAAGTGTATGTCATCCGAAGAGAAAGGTCAAACTGTCAAGTTAGCTAACACCTTCGACAAAGTCAACAGCAATGCTAATTACAGCTTTGCAGTTTCAGTTCAGAAAAACACTACAGGCATGCTGCATTGCACTCATTTGCTAGGAGTCCTGTGACGGAGTGTAAGGCCATAGCTAGACATCTTTACTGCACTGGGAAAGGTAAGATTTGACCTGTCCTTCAGCCTTAGTAACAGCAGCTTATCTACAGGAGCTGTTCAGCTGACTATGTACTTCACTCTACACTCATCATAACAATTATAGCTATTAGCACTTTGTCCTAATATCAACTTTCCTTCCCTACAAGATTTAATCCTTCCACAGCCCAGTCTAGGTTGTCAACAAAACCTTCTTATTCGGTATTTTCTGTTTTCAGTTCTCTTAACCCAGCAGATTTCACATATACTGAAAATGGTTTTATACTTTTTAGAGATTGCCCCCGGACTTGCTGTACCTGAGGTGATAAAACAGAGGTGTAAAACCTCGAAGGTATATATATTTCAGAAATATTCAACAGTCAGAAATTACTTATGTTGGAAGAAACCTTCAAAGTAGTTGCTAATGCTAGAGATGCTAACTTCCAGGAATCACAACAAAAGAAAATACAACTGAACAGCTGTCACGGGGGCTTTTCTTCAAGATCAAAAAAAAATCATTGAAGTGTAGCCCATGGTCTTTCGAAACACAGAGGTATATTAGATGGTCACCAGGCAGGGAAAAATCTGCCATATCACTTCAAAATATAAACACATCCCTAGCAACTCCTCATCTCCAGACTGAATGGAAACTTTGGTGTACAGGCAGACAGGTGAGTATTAAATTTCTTGCTTACTTCTTCTTGACCAGGTGGGAATTCAAACTCTTCTTGAGAGATGCCATCTCAATCTCTCCATAGACAACTGGGACTTTATGTGTCATGCTGAGAGATCAGGGTATTAAGTTCTTCATAAAAAAAAATACTTTTCTTTTTGAAGAAGATTCTTCCTTACATAATAGTCGTAGCAGCAGAAAGAGTGAAACCTCCTGTTAAATCCACTGGAGACCCCACCTATGAATTATGTGTCAGTTGAAATCCCAAACGAGTCAGAAATGCTGCTCAGCCACCAGTTGTTTTGTGTGGGAAGGAAGTGAAGCTGCTCAAAAGCTGCTTGAGGAGACCCCCACACCATACAGGCAGAAACACTGTATGGCTCCCACAGTCTCTGGAGAGGGGACTGGAGGTGGGTGAAGAAGTGAACTCCCCAGTAGTGCCCTGCCTCTTCAGCTTGGAAGAACCGAGCCCCTACAACTCCAAGTAGGTATGTAGTGTTGTACGGCAATGAGCTGAAGACCCTCTACTTTTTTTGTCTGGTCCTCCCACAAACTTAAAACTCCTCCCAAATATTGTTTTGCATTACTCTTCTCTGGTGCTAGGGGTCATATTATAGTTAATTACTTCCTACCCTGCACCTATCCTAATTTTGTAGCAAAGAGGGAAGAAAAGAAATCCTTTCACTTGCTATCAGGCAAGCCTCAAGAGACTGACTATTTGATTGACATTCCAGCCACAAAAGCTTTGTTAGCATAATTGAACAGTTTTGGAGAAGGAGGAGTTACTTGGAGCTCTTCTGCCTAGTTCAATAAATTTTATTGAATGATTATACACTGAACTCACTGCTTGCTTCTTTTATCCACCTGTTCTTGTCAGGCACTTGTACAATTTTTCTAGGACATTCTCTTAATTTCTGATCATACTAACTATTGCAAAGGAACATCAATCAAAATCCAAGGTTCCAACATATCATAGAGAAAAGTTAGGTAAATATATTCTTGAATTACAAATCAGAAGCTGAGAGACTTAAAAGAAAGGTATATCCTGTGATTTTCTTTTCTCATGTCAGAATGCAAAATTATGCGTTCAAAATAATATAACCAAAGAAAAAGAATTATACCTTAACTTCATAAGAATTAGAGATAAAATGAGTTACAATGGTATCCTGTATAGGACAGTTCAATTCCTAATGTATCTGTCTATTCCACATTAGGTAAACATAAGAATTTGTATTAATGCTATCTTTATAAACTTCTTGCAGTTTTATTTCTTGAAGCATAAAACCAGTAAAACTTAGAGATATGTAGACCTGCTGCCAGCAGCTGTTATTCTTTAGTGTTCCTGATGTAGTCACATGATAGGTGAATCCTTCACTGTGGTTTCCAACAGCCTATAAATTGCTGTTCTACTTAGGCTTAATTTTTAGCTACCTCTCCCTTACTATCAGCATGGCCCCAGAAGACGTGTTCCCACAATCTAAGGCTCAGTTTGGCACCTAGACCTTGGCACCACAAAGGAGGACTGCTTTCTGCCGCAGTCAAGTCAAAGTGGCAGGTTTAGGATTTTACATGGGAACAGCAGAAATTTGTTTTGTTGCTCCTCCATTCCCAAATTTTCTCTTCTTCATGATCTCATTTGGGTTCCAAAGTTTGTTCATCCTGTTGTGCCATACAACATATACTATTGCCATTTAATCTGTAAAACAACTTACTAAAAACTTCAGATGTTCATAGGTAAGACATCGACAAAAAAGACTATAATTTCTCTTAAATTTGAGTATCCAACATTCCTATTCAGCACATAGTTTTTATCCATCTCTATTATTCTCTAATTTGCTCTTACATTTTCTTTGTCTTCAGTTGTCCTACTCATTATGAGAACTTTTAATTTCTGTAGTATTCCTTTTGATTTCCAGTAAGGTAGACTACTCATAATCTATCCACAGTTTCTTTTTAGACATTTTAGATTTTCATTTCAGATGTTTTATTCTTCCATGAAATTATTAAAGAGATGTAATAGAAACCAGAGGAATGTCTGCAAGACTTCTACTGTTCTAATGCACCATAGCTTTACACTTGAACTTTTAATTCAATAGATTTAGCGTGTCTCACAGTATTATTGTTACTTATCCAAGTTATGTGATGACCATTAAGATACAATGGAATATTAAGCATAGATAATAGACACCCAAATCATTTTAGCATTTGTTAATGCAGAAAAATGAGGGAAACACGTAAGGGACAAGCATTTTTTTATCCAGAAGATTTTTGCTATAAAAATGTTTTTTATATCTTTCGTGACTTTTGTGGTAAATGACCTTTCATACACTTATATTTAGTTTCAACTCTGCAAACTACACTCCTAATATGAACTATTAATCTTAAAGCAGTATGGATCAGCAAAAATCTTTCACCTATATTAAATAATAGTAGACAAATAAATTTTAACAACTTCCATTAAGCATTTTACGCTCTAGTGTAATGCTGTGCTGACAGCACTAACATATGGCCTTTGTCATCATGTCTAAATTAATCAGAGCCTATTTTTTTAGTGTTCTTTTCAGTTTAAAAAAAAAGGGGGGGGGTTTATGATTTCTTTTCCCTTCAAATCTTGGCAATTTTAATACAAATATAAGGAGCCAGCGAAGGAGGGTGTTTATCACAAACAAAACAAGAACACACTTAGGCAAAAGGTGAACACTCAAACAGTCAAGTTGTTCAAGACATGAATTACCACTGTGATAATTAACATCATTACAACCAAGTCAGGTATAAAGGTGAGGCCACTCTGTAAATACTGTAAGATGGACTGAACTGAATTGTGATTGTACCAACTACTGTTCCTCAGTATTGCTCCTCAATTACCAGGATACACAGCCACAGTTTCTGTAGGTTTGTTTTTGAAAAAAGCTGAGTATGCACTTAAGCCACTGAAAATCCATGACCCCAGTCCTGTGCAGCTCCCTGTGAATTTTGATGAAATTTGGAACACCTTACACCTTGCAAAAGCATTATGTAGTTAGCAAGTTAAAGCTCTTCTTTTCAGGACTGCTCAATACACACCATCAGGGACAGCACTGCAATTAACTGGTAAATGTGCAGGCCTCTTTTTTCCCCAGAATCAGTTATGAACTACTAACCGAGAGAAATTCAGTGCTGTATTTCAATTTCCATAAGCTGTAATTCATTGTGTAACGAGAGTTTCCCAGCAATACAACTTAGACTGTTGCTTCTTAGTTTAAAAAAAAAAAAACAAACCACCAAAAAAACCAAACACAAGTATCAAACCAGAACAGAATCTGTGCAAGTTTTCAGGAAAGCTGACTTGTTATATTTCAACTATATTCTACATGAGCATTGCCCAGGCTGACTCAACCCAAGGGTTTTGCTGTCTGACTCTGAGTGGAATTACTTATTTCTTTACTAATTCATGCCTAGAAACCTTCTGAATGAATTACTCTCTGGCCAGTGTCAAAGGTGCCATATTATATAAAGACTTGCTTAGAGTTATCACTATTATACTTAATTTATTGAGATAAATAAGGAATCCCGTGGCACAACTAGTGTTTTATACCATAAAGAGCAAGCTATTTTGACAACAGTCAGCATTATGGGTTCACAAGTAATTACTGGCATAAATCAATAGATACTAGAAATATTGATTATACATTCACTGTTAATTTTCTGGCACCATATCTCTACGATATGACCATCACATCTTTCACTTAAGTCTTCCTAAAATGCCTAGAAAGAAATACAGAATTTCAGGCTCTGGCAAAGACTAAATAATCAGTTAATGACTCTTCAGAGAAAACGTTTGCATGTCACTGCATCATCAGACTTTGAACGATCCATGCAGTAATTTATTACCTCCTTCTCAATTAGTGTAAGATGTTAATATGGGTTAAAGGGAACTTTCCAACAAAATTAGAGAAATATGATAACTGTCATATGGTTTCCTGGTTGTACGTTACCCAGTTCTGGTGAATGGAAGTTAAATGTCATCTCCACCTCTAATGTGTTCTGCTTTGATCGAGTTGGGCAGAAGGAATATGTTGAAAGATCAGCATTTTATATTGCTTCATGAAAGGAGAGGCTTTTAGCCTGAGTTCCCAGCACTGGGCAGTATAATTTCAGAAAGATTAAATTGGGTTAAATGGGAAAAAGAAGGGTTTATTTTTAAGTAATAAGAGCACATTAAATAATTATAATGATTTTTTTTTGTGAATTAGGGTATGTGCACACATGTTTATGACAAAGAAAATTCTGCCAGATGAGGAAGGTAGAAGCTAGACTGGATGTACAAATAATATATGGGACCAGAGAGACACTTGCACACACAGACACTAGGGAAGGGCAAAGGACATCAAAGCAAAGGACTGGTCATGCTGGCAAGAGAAAAACTGAGTATAAGCTCATGACAAAATTTATTCAGTCTGAGATTTAAAAGGAAATTACTAGTCTGTATATGCAGGGGAAACAACTGTTCTAATTAGTTTTCAAATTGAACTTGACGAATTTATTACCAATAATCCATCAAGCTGTAGCTGTAATCACTAGAAACCGAAATCAGTTTTTCCCTGCTAAAGCACATCCCCTGAGCTTGCTTTCCCCAAGCTCGTTGGTCTCCTGGATTTTCTTTCACCCTGAAAGCATGTAGTTACATTTTGAATTGCAAGCACCACCGTCTTTTTCTAATGAGAATTCTCCTGTCTTACAGAATTTTGTAGCCTTTTCTAAGAAACACCATCTGTATTCGCACTGCCACTGTTCCAGCCTCTGCCCTAGGCCAGGCACACGCATTTCTGCAGCATGGCCATCCACCCCTTTTCAGAGCAGTGTTTCTTAGCAAGGCTGCAGCAGGACCAACTCAACAGAACGCACTTTTGATTAGACCTAATAGAGAATCAAACTACTAATAACTGAAATTTTAGTATCACAGATGCTTTTCTTAGCAGGACCAGACCCAGGGGCCCTCCAGAGCCACTTCTCACTTAAGGAGAACCTGATGCAGCCCCGAGCTGGGGCATTTTCTTAGTACAAAATGTTTATTTACAAAAAATTATTTACAAACTCCCCCTTCCTCAAACACAGAGGTCCGATACTTAGGATGGGTGTAAATGTGCTGCAGGAATATCCCGTTGTGCTCCCTCTCCGATTTTCACGAGGTTGATAAACATCATTTACCCCACAAAGGGACAGGTCACTCTCTTCATTGTAAGAAAGCTGCAATGATCACTGCCCTGGTAAGACGATGGAGAGTAATGCAAACCTCGTCATCTTAAAAGTCACTCTGATCTGGATGTGGCACAACACAGGTTAAACTTCCCATTTCATTCACACAATGATCAAGCAGACAAGAGCCTTTAGGCTGAAAATGAGACCTATAAGATTTGTCTGAATCTGAATCATGAATGCGCCATGTGATACATAGTGTCACATGCCTCGGTTTAAAATATATTGTCAGATTGCATATTAAATTAATTTTACCAGATTTATTTCATTCATTTTAAAGAACTGTGTACCCATCTCTGCTACAAACTGTACATCTTTGGCTGTATTGTACATGCTTTAAAAGTAATAAAATTAAACTGCGGATTATCTCTTTTTGATTCTATTGATTCATTCTTTAATCTGGGAAAAATACATTGTATAATGTTTTCTGTCTGCACTTTGAAATGATGACTTTCGATACCTTTTTGTCTGTGTATTAAAATATATGAAATTTTGACAGTAGACCAACTGATTAATCCAATCCAGTTCATTTTAAAATGCAAGTAAATCAAGTTCATTCCAGGTGGCCGCCTGGTTCGCTGTCTCTCCCTTGTATCAGAGTTTTGCTCTACTTCACGCTGAAAATGGTAGGGTATCCTTTTTAACTGGGGAAGCAGACGACATCTGTACTTTGTAGAATTTACCTCTGGCCAAATACCTTTACACCTGCTTTTGGGAATGTCATCAGCTACAGTGAGAGTCAAAGCTCTGCCCAGAAAGGGACAGCAGCAGCTCCACAACCCCAGCTGTGATCTTCTAAAGGCAACTAGACCTGGATGGAAGGAGGACAACTTCAGACAGGAACTATTTTGTACACTTGCGCGTGCACCAAACACCAGCTTTCCCATTTGACTCTGGAACCAGACTAGAACCGAAAAACAGTTAGCTGGCTATTTGTAATAGGCTATTGTATGACGCAGTTTATTTTTGCACATGCCAAGTACATGAACAGGCCTTTATGGCCTGTCAGGTGCTACCTCTCAAACGCTAGGCAAGGCTTCGGGCACAGTCTTTGCAACTACGTTTTTTACCAAAGATGAAGCAACCTAAATCCAGGCAAAAACCATCCCATGAGCATATATGTTTTACTTCATGACAGAACCTGTGTAAAAGAGGCAGCATCTGCATAATCAGCAGCTGTTCACAAAGAAGTGCTTGCTCTTGCAACTGATAGGACTGCTAATGACAGTGAGCATGACCCATGTTGAGGAATCTCTCCTCCAAAAATACTTACTTTAAAAAGGCACCTTTTAGAGTTTTCAAATCAAAAGGTACAACACGGAACTTACTTTGCATTTCTTACTTTGCAGTTAAATTTGGCCCTCCTGCATACAGCCTGCCCAAGAAAATTTTCTTTTTCCTGTTTTAATAACATATATAATGAGTTTGCTATTCACATTATATCATTAAATTATATTTGGCCTTTAAATTGTACTTTTGGAGAAAGCAAAAATACCAACATGAGCTGTTTCAAAAAAGCTATTACTTTTTTCTTTCTTTTTTACAATTTTGGGTGTAAAATAAGAATGTCTATCAAACTGTTAGTTAGTGTTATAAAGCACCTACACATCCGCAGAAGTGTTATGATTGGTTCCACAGAACATCTGCTAAATCCACACTGTGTCACACGCTGTTCATTTCTGAAATACTCAAAATAAAATGGTTTCAGAGAATCAGTGGGGTCCTAGGCAGCAGATCCAGCTCCAGAATGTTTTGAATTCTTCTTTTGGGATCATAAATACAGTTGATGCTGGGGACTGAAAAATCATTGACATATAATTTGTCTCAGAAACGCACTGTGAACTGATTCAGCTGTTGCAGCCCCCAAACAATAAAACATTCTGATGTAACCTACCCTGCTTTCAGCATCATGTTTCATACCTCCCTCTAGAAAAATCTCACTTAAATCTAAGATGTTGGTGGATTTTCTTCCTTCTCGACATGGGAGAAGCATCCTTTTCCCACTAGTCCCAACCTCAGTTCCGTTTAAAATCTGGATCTGAAACCACAGACCTCACTTTAATGAGGAAATCTAGTCCAATTCCTATTTAGACGTAGTGCACTGGCTATATTCCCATCTTGTTAACCACCCTATTCATCTATACCCATCAATCTCAGTGGATGAAACAACTACTGACACTAATAACTTTGCTTCCAGTTTCTGAGTGCTGCTGAATGGAAGGAGAGTAAACACAGCTGAACTCTTCTACGGAGTGTGAGCTTTATTCTGTTCTCCTCCCCTGAAAATATTTTGCAGTGTTTTCAACAGAAAGATTCTAAAGATGCTGCACTGATGCTATTTAACATTGGGCATTATTGTCACCTGTGTTCTCAGAAATGTTCTGATACCCATTTCTACACAACTTGACATCACACAGGCTTCTTGGAATCAGCAGAAGAAGCTGTTCTGACCTCCAACGCCTTCTGAAACATCGTCTAGAAGCCCTGCCCAGAAAGCTTCAGCTCTTACGCACTTTGCCAAAAGACTAACTGCTATATTAATATCTTACGAAGAGGTGGAAGACTGACTGAGTTCTCACCTCGCTGTACCCTCAGCCGTATCACTAACAGTTCCTTCTTTTAACTCTGGCAATATAAAATCTAACTACTTCCAGCTTCCCATTAGAGTACATATACAATATAGTATGTATATTGTATATGTAATATGGTATCCTATGTACACTTATATACACCCTATAAATACTGGTTAATCCCTGTCCTTGTCTGTCTTCCATATATCAAGCCTACTGTTACAACCTTACAAGGCTCAAATGCTGCATATAACAGTAATTACCATTTTTTGCAGTTACAGATCAACTACTAACAAAGTCTAACTGCTTTCCTAAACCAGCTGAGTGACACCTTATTAAACAAGGAACATAACTTTGGGCAAAAAATTTGTATTTGCTAATAAAAAATGGGCATTAGACTATCTCATTTAGCAGAATTTGGGCATTATCTGCCTCCTTCTGCAAATTACCATATTTGATCTTTGCCAAAAGCAGAAGTACACAGTTTAATACGATAATATAGGATCTGTTGTGAGGTAACACAGTCAAAAAAAAGAACAACGTAACCCAGGTCATAAATGCTAAAATGCAAAAGGAAGGAAATGCCTGTTATTCATCTTCCAGGCAGTATTCAGACATTCATGAAATTGAAAGTTAATGTACCAGGGACTTTCATTATCTGACCCATTCTACACTATCCATTAGAATCCCATAGAACTGGAGACAGAGGACCAATATGTCACTAATACAAGACGGAAAAGGTCACAAAAACTAAGCATCAATAAGACATTACTTCTCTATTAAATTTCACAACACTCAGCAGAAAACACAGTTGCTGAAACCAGAATATTTTATTATGTAATGCAGCTAAACTGAGAAAATATATGTTTACCAAGGCAAGGGCATAATGATTAGTTGTTGCATGAAAATAATGACTTTTTTCCTCCATTTCCTCATTAAAGATATTTTGTTTGTTTAAAGAAAAAGAAAAGTATTGCATGGTTTGTTTTGCTTTTTAAGGCTTATTGTATTTCTTACAATAGAAATACTTTGTTCCTTTGGCTATAGCAACGGTTTCCTTTCATGCCACTGAAAATACAATATTTATTGGTATGTTGTAAAGTCAAAACAAATTTGCTTTCCGTTTCCTCTAGTGGAATATTTCATTTATTTAGAATAGCTTTCAGTAAGAACAATATCACTACCACTGCAACATCATTTTAATGTAGAAAGATGATGTACTGATTCCCTTGAGCTTTCTCCATCCCATTTCTCCCCTTACATTGTTGCCCAAACCCCTCCGTACACATTACTCTTACTACACAACTGAGAAAAATGCACAGCAGAAACTGTGACGTATGATTAAATTATTATGAAGCAACTTATAAAAACACTCTAACTTCAACATTTGCTATTACAGAAAATATATGAACATTCAGAATATTTATTTTATGTGCTGGAACTAGTTTGTTTTTGAGGTAAAGCTCGCAGTCAAAGATCTTTGGACTCACTCAGATGACAGCCTCTTTCCTCATGCTATTCTATCCAGTAATGGGTAAAGAGGAAGACTTCTCACAG
>Ga0181612_113595_pt1 | contig 13400 bp, 8 predicted proteins | sample HoacroProtozoa21_FD_119630 | JGI IMG/M metagenome (GOLD analysis project Ga0181612, IMG submission 119630) | Hoatzin crop microbial communities from Cojedes, Venezuel. Combined Assembly of Gp0051906, Gp0051904, Gp0051908 | reverse complement strand
GAAAGAGTAGCAGCGGATAACAGTCAGTGCTCTTTACAAGTTGTGGCACCCTCTCGGTGACGTCTCAGACATTTGCTCCTGGAAGGCAGCATACCTCATGTGCCTCCCTGTCAGGTTGGCAGATGGACACCTTAGTGCCCCTTAATGGGAAGTCACCCGCTACGAATACCCGTCATTTCTTTTTACGGTACCCGCTATGTGCTGCTGACATAGTTTCCTCTTGCAGACATCGCTCCTTGATTTCGATAGCTGTTAAATCTTCATATCTGTTTTCAGTTGTGATGGAGGGTGGAGGCTGGAGCAGAGTCCCGCTTTTGTGGGTCACCAGGGTCCAAGGTACCTCATTCTCAGTGGTGCCCACCACAGGAGCATGATTCTGAAACCACTTATCTATCTCCATCTCAGCTCTTCTAATAGTGCGTAGCCTTTTAGCTGTTTCCTGCAACTCAGCCACCTGACTTATCAGATCCTCAACCTGCATACATCTTGCAGGGACTTGCCTTTGATCCAGGAGAAGAAGGGTCTGGGCACTCACTGCAACCTACTGTCTGTACTACCGAAGTCTCTTTCCTGACCAGTTCTGTCTGGGTGGAAGTAGCAGACATCACAGGGTCTTCCACTGTAGGAGCTCTGGTTTTAGCTCTGGGGTGAGTGCTTACTGTTATGGCAGAGACCTAAAGCACTTCGCTGGGCTGTGGCCTATAAGAGGGTTGCAGGGCCCTCCCTGTGCGCTCTGCCTGCGTGAACTGCTGTGCAAACTGACACTCCATGCCCTGTTTGCCACCCTGGTCACTGTGCTCCTGGTCACTTGTGCTCCTTAAGGGCCATTTTAATCTCCCGTGGTCGCTCCTGGCAATGCCCAAGCCACGTCAGCCTCACTCATGAGAGCTGCCGGCTCCTGGTGGGTCTTACTGCTCTTCCCTCAGGTTTCCCCAGCTCCAGGAACCCCCCTGTCCACCTCAGTCAAGCTCCATGATAGCAATGTTCCCTATATGGTGAAATTTGTACTTGTATGTTCCATAGGAATTCAGGAGGTGAATGAGGATAACCAAGAGTGATATCAGACCATTACACAGCTGTAGCTGTATGGAGTGACAGGAGATATCTGAATCTACAGGTTTGCTTTTGACAGGAAAAAAATCAAATTATCAATAATACAGATTAGCAGCAAATCTAATACATTTTGCCTTATCAGCCTCCTCAACTCTGTGTCATTACCCAGGAGGATACCATGCTATGCTTTCCACTGTTATTTTAAGTCATTTTTGTACAGTGAAGTGCTGTGACTCCCTTCTGCCCTTTGATTTCGTATTAGCAACCTGTGCTCTGCAAACCAGCACCACTTCGGTGTATGGCAAGAAAGAAAGAAAGTGAACCTGTGCCATTACATTCAGGCTAGCGAAAGTGCGGCTCTGAGCCTATTAGCTGACAGTTCCCTGGGGCAGACTCTTTTGACCTTATGCTTTGTCATCTTGTGTGTAGAAAGAGAAGATAATATTAGTGCAGCAAGTCTTTTCTTGGGAATTTCGTCTCATCTTTGCTTTGAAACCTGGCTTTTACTGGAGATCAAGGAGAAATCGAAGTCCTCTATTGTGTGCAAGTTTGTCTGAAAAGGACCTCACTTTCATCAGCCATCTCATTGACTATATGCATTTGCATGTCATCCTAGATCTGCCTTTTGTTTTATTGAAAGAGTATGGAAGTTAGTAGTAAAATAATAGTGCCATCCAGTGACCTTTCTGTAACAATAATGCATAATTTTTCTGCTTGACTGGGAGACAGATTAATATTTTATATTATTTGCTGATTACTATTATGGTGATCTGAATTAGAACTCCAAAAGCCAAATCAGTTTCTGCTCCTGTATTGTTAAAAATGTTGTGGGATTAACTGCAAGTCGCATAGCTCAGTGAATCTCATTCTTTTTAAAGCTGAATCTTGTTTGAAAAAACTGACAGTGCTCCAGACCTCACTGGTGCTGATTCCATTTTACTTGATCTCACTGTAAATTGCTGCTTTCCCTCTCCTATAGCAGCTCTGTTTCTTCTCATAGATTTTGAATGAAGCTTGGAGCCTATTTTTGTAGTGTGCTCATGCCTCACCAGTAAGGCTAGTCCATTTGATAGTGAATGAAAGACAGATTTAAGCACTTTAAGACCTATTACAAGCCTTCATTATATAATTATTTGCTTATATGTTGTTCTAGGACTTTCTAGAGGTTTCAGAGATAATTCGCTTCTGTATCTGACGACATTTGGTAGGATTATTTATTATCCCCTGAAGAAGAAAACATCCTAAATGTTTTTTTCTTGTTGAATATTAAGCTGAAGGTAAGCACTTCCAGACAACGCAATACTTAAAGTTAGTTGCTGCTTAGTTCTCCCTACGCAAGTGATATACTTGCAGACACTTCACTATGAAAGAAATTAATTATGATTGGAAATACCTGTTGTGAACTGTGAACTCAGAACAGATTGTGTTGCAGCTACAAAAACATGGCCTTTTTTTCCTTCACAGTAGGTTGAACTTTTAATTTTGGTTGTTATGCCGTAAGTTTTGACATCATTATTCGTTTACTTACAGGTAATGATTTAAATCAGCTTGTTGGATAACTTGCCTGAAGTTCTTAATATCTATTTTTTCCACTCGCATAATTACATTGTTATCTAGAGTTTAATAGAACATTGCAACATTTAATTAAAACTGTGTAGAACAATTACTGTTTTGATTAAACCTGGGTTTGGAACCAGCCAATCTGTCAACATGAGCCCAGCATGTCTGGCTTTCTACTAAAAACCTTCATTAAGGTCACATCTGCTTCTCTTGATTCCTTAATCAAAAATGACCTTGGTGTTTACTCTGTTTGATGACCATAAAATCTCTCAGTGAAATAGCCCTTCAAATCTGTTTACAATTTTGTGCTTTGGCTTCTGAATATTTCCAAACTGGGGGTGTACAGATCACTTTAACTCAATATGCAGCTCATCCCAGAGTGAAAAGTCACCATAGCTACTGAAGATATTTACCACTCATGCTTCTCTTCTCAAGCAAAAGTAAATTTTAGAGGACTAATACGAAACTTTAAACTTTATCCCACTTTTTTTGTGAGAGCATCAGGACATAAAGAACTATGGTACTAAAATATCCTTCTGTTACAACATATAAATCTCATCTGTTACTCTTTAAAGGTTAGAAATTGCATAAAATGTAGTGTAGACATCACTGTTATATTAATGTACCCTAGAAGGGAAAAACGCATGAAGAGAAAAATTTTCATTCATTCAACTCAGATTTTATACATATGTGACTCAAGCTCTTTAGAAAAATAGCTGGAAAAATCACACACAGCAGCCTTAAAGCAGCTTAAAAAAATGCTGCACATTTCTGATTCTCATCATGTCTTTCTAGTACAAAAAACAGAAAAAATAATCTTTTCTTCTTCCTCCGGTAAGCTATACACCGTGACAGCCCTTCTTTCACCAGTCACTTACAAATTATTACTTATACTGGAGACTGTGGGCAATCACTATCTTGCTATGGCTTTGTACAGGTCCAAGCAGAAGTAAAAATATTCCCATACTAAGAGAATCATGTTTCTATTATTTATGCTAGCAATTTGAAAAGTTAAGAGTGGATGGACTTAGGATAATTCTCTTCTACTCCAGGTTTCAAAATGGAAATGAATGTTGCATTAATTGATGATTACTCAGAACTGAATAAAAGAGGAATTTTATATGAAATAAGACTTTATCACTGCTACGTTACTCATTCTATTATTGTGTGGCTACAGGACTTTGTTAAACATCCCAGGATATCAAAACCCCAGTTTGGGTCCCACCATGAAATTTTTCTGAAATTGTCCTGAAAACTACGCCTGAATCGCGTGCAAGTGCTACTACAGAGACTAGAGTTTGGAAAACTAAAAAGAACAGTGTATGAAGCTCGGTGCTACTGTTGCTGATTGCTGAAATTCCTGGTCAATACTCAGAAAGAACAACCAAATCTGGCTAATACTGTGTGTTCTATCTCTCAATATACAAACTGTCAGCCTAATTTAAAAACAAAAAGGAATAAAAAAGCAAAAACATTTGATTAGAATGTAGCCATGAGACCTCTGTGTTCTCCCTGCACAAGATTACAGACTTGATCTAGTGATCCAAAGACAGTGACTATGTTTTTGCACAGAAAATGTTGTCATAAATCTAAATTACACCAGGGGCAAAATTAGTGTTGCTAGGCCCAGTGCTGAAATACTGTGGGTGATACGTGCCATATGCTCTCGCCCTGAGCCCAGCATTAAGTAGTTTATGCATTTTTGTGGGTTGTGATGAATGCTAATCATGAACAGACAGAATTGAAAAGGCATGTCAGTGTTTGGTCTTACACCCAGACCTTTGTTACTTGACAGTGTGTCCAGCCATATGTGAACTAAAAGATACAATAATATCTGTGACAGATGAAAAGTCACCTGGGTTCGCATACCATGCCTGTTGAAATCTGTAAAATGTCTGTGCTTGCACCAGCTTTTCTCATAATTAAGATTCAGACTACTTTCATGGGGATTTAAACACAAAATTATTATCAGGATGCACAAGGGCAAAACAGAAATATCACCATGCAGATCCCTGCTCTGATTTTGAAAAACGAGATGGTCTGATGTTCTCCCCAGACAAACATTTTTCATTAGGGATAGACTATCCAAGATTCTTGATTCCAAAGATCAAGTATTGGGCCCTCTCAAAGCAAGAGAGGTCTAGGAGCTGCTCAGTAAACTGATTTGCTAGTTTGGAACCAGCTGTGGACTAACAAACAGGGAAGTTATGAATTTGTCCCTAGAGAGAGCTTACTACCTTTTCCAAATCTGTTCATACAACTTGAGCTCTGTTTGTATGCTAATTCACCTTGAAAAAATTTGAATAGTTCTAATACCAAACTTGGTGAGTTGATAACTTCTACAAGACTAGAAATCCACTTTTTTGGTTTATGATAGAAATACTTTGCCAAGAAACTTTATCTTGTATGAAAATCATATTCATCAGCTGGATGTATTCTAGCACAGATCAAAACTAAATCTATTCTGAGTCAGATGGGATGCCAGATGACCTGTAACAAGTCCTGTAGCATCTTGAATGCATATCCGAGAAGGCTCAGACAGAAGAATGGGGGACTTTGGTTGAGTAGTATACCAATGACAAACACATTATATCAAGGAAGACTGGGAAAGAATAAATGCAGTTGTTTAAGAAAGTATTTCAAAGATACCTTAAAGGCCTGTGTGCTTTCAACATAACACCCAGCTTCTGGGGGCTTTTATTCAAAAGTAAGCCTTAGGTAGCAGTGAAGCCTAGGATGACAGCAGGCATAAATTTTTTCAGAGAGCATGAAGTTGTACAGGGAAACTAAGCCAGCATACCCTGGAAAAATACCGTGCTCATACCCTCAGTATTGCTGTGAATTGCACAATTAAAATATTATTTATTTGTTCAACTGTGATCAGGTCTCAGTCATCTCTTCCTTAAGACACTGAACCTGCTCTCAACAATAAATTGAGGTATTTTTGCCAAATAATACTCTGCAATCTGACGGATCAGCACTGCTGAACTCTGATGGATCAGCTCTCTATATTCAGCTAGGGCAGTGTAAACATTTCGTATGTTAAAGTAACTATCATAGTTGCTAAGCGGTGGGGAGTCTTACTTATATATCATTGTAGTACGTACCAATCATATGCAATTTGCTACTGATATCATAGGCTAGCAATTTCAATAGGTACTGTAATTTTAAAAATAAACATTGGGAAAATAGTATGTACAAGGCATTGCTACTATATTGGGGTAGCTTTCTCTGGGGTAATGCTGTCTTTATCCTTGGGAAGAATATATTTACAGATAAAATTTGCAAGTAGACATGGTTAGGAAATTTTTTGGTGATGTAATTTACAGTAAACTTTCAGAAAGCAAGGGTCTGTTAAACAGAAATATTGTCATGAAAATGTGTAGGTTGTTGTTGGTATTGTTATTGTTACAAATATTAACTGGAAATTTTTTTCATTCCACTTCAAAAAGTTTGGCAGAAGAAAAGATTCCTGTCCAACTTTTCTCATTAATTCACCAGGAACATCCAGATGACCATTAATCCAGATGAGTATCTTAGTTGTCACACTAAAAATACTATTTCCCTGCTTAAAAGGTTTGGAGGTAAACAGTTTTGAAATCTCAGCTAAATAGACAAACAAAAAAAAAATGCAAACCAAAAACCATAACCTCTAAAAAAAATCTAGTGAGATGCAAATTTTTAAAGGAATATTTAAAATGTGTTTGATTTAATGAACATAGTTGAGCATGCTCTTTGGGAGTAGATGCTTTTGGTGAGTGGGCCTCAAAGTCCTTCTGTGCATAAAATTCTTACCTGACCGCAGGCTAACATCCCTGAAGCATCAGTAGTATTTTCTGGGTTGATCATGAAATTAATTCCCTGGCATGACAGTGGTAAATAAATTCCCTTGATCATACATTATCTAACAGATTTTGTGTTTATCAGTTGTGACTTTCCAGTTTATCTGCTTTGTCAGGAGGAAGTAGTGCCTTGTCAAGCTGTCTGTCAACAGTTTACACAAAATACCTCTGGAACTCATGTTTCATTGCATGAATGAGATATCTATCCAACTTGCGTATTTAATTTGAGAATTTTCTATTAGTTATCTTGAAGGAAATTGCAAACATATGAAGTCTGGAAACAAGGCTTACTGAGTCATATAAGAAGAGGTCATATACTCTTTCATGATGGGTTTATTTGGCTACACTGAGTGGAGCACTTTCAAAATCTCCAACTGATCTTTGAACAAAATTTCATTAAGAAATACCATGTAAAAATTATGTTTTAAATGACAAAATGAAATAACAATAAACTCTTAAGATGCCAGATGAACATCTTCAAACTTCTGAGCTGGACAAGAGACTTCATAATGCATTGTGCTTTGAATAGGGCTTTACTAGAGCTGGCAAACAGCTGTTTGCCTCTGAAAGGATACTGATCTTACAAAGAATAATTGAGAAGAAATAAGTATTATCCAGAGTTCATGGCAGAAAGAAATAGAGGAATTCCTCTTTTGAAGCTCCTGTTTCTACTGAGTAGAAATCTTTTACGTGAAAATCTAATTTATTAAGGGCTTTATTAGCTATGCCTTGCTTAATGATGCAAATCTCATCACAACTACTACATCTTTTCTTAGGTGGAATCCAACAGAGTAAGAAAGAAGGTAACAATGGCTTTGGCCAAGGAGATGTTGCCAGGGAGACAGAGTAGGAAGTGTTGAGGGTGTTTACTTGGGAGCGTTAGGGAGTCCTGTATACACGTGGACTGGATACCTTAAGCACCGTATCTGAAATGATTCAGCGAAAGTGAACCTGCAGTTTTGTATTTTTTGACTACAAGATTCCATTAAAGTCACGTGAAGTCCAGTGTGAGCAGGGCTGAAAAGTGATACTGAAATTTGCTTTTTCTTCAAACAAAATTCTGTAGAACAGAAATTCTTGCATGTTATTAATCATTGTTCATGTAGTCACAGACTTTCAATAACAATTCTATGCAGCATGTAAAAGGGTTATTCAGTTACAAAATAGAAAAGGATGGGAAATATATTAAAGTCAATTATTGTAAAGTAATAATTTTGAACTGTACAATATTGAAATTTAAATGACTCTGAAGAGTTACCAAGTTTTCATTTATTTGTTTCATGAAGCAAACTTTGGAGAGAAATAACATAAGCTAGCTTTCTTGTAAAGAAGCTTGCTCCTAACCTTCAACCAAAGAGTTCTTTACAAGCTTATAATTAGACATAGATTAAAGGAACAAACCTCTCTATCTTTTAAAGTGCTACAAGAGAAAGAACGATGAGACGCTTCTATTGCTATGTGACTTGTGAATCTAATTTCATTCAGAAAGCCTGGTTAACTGCACACAGACTTCACTATAATGATTTTCAACAGAATAATAAAATTCAAGAAAACAGATTTATTCCTTATTTTCCTGAAATGATTTTTGTGAGCTGCATTTCAGCTGAACAGATGGTCCACACTGAAAAATAATGTTGTACAAAATGGCAGAGTTGTTTTGCCTTGAATTTGATATGCTGACCAAGATCATCTGTTTGAAAAATGGCAACACTGAGATGAAATACACAGGAAACTGTAGATCTGCTCCTGTTCTCAGTTGTGCTGCATTTTAAATAGATATAACATCTTTTTTAATTAATCTGCATTTAAATTTAGTTGCTTTTGGCACTTGCTGTTCTGGTGGTAGCTCAGCTGGCTTCTGTCAGATTAGGTGCAACTGTCATAGCTGTTTCCCCTACCAGCTGTAACAAATCTCCCACACACCTTATTGTCTGCCATTGCCTCTCTTCTCTTAGAGGACCCTTCCACTGGGTCCTTAGCTGGAGAGTACTACCCATTCTGGCAGTCACTTCTTTTTCTATATCCCAGCTCCACCTCTTGCCCTGAATCCTAAACTAAACTAAAAGATACAGACATCTTCTGAGCTCAGTTTAAAAAAAAAACAAAAACAAAAACAAAAACATGAGTTTCACAACATTTCATAAAGTCACAGACTTATTGAGGTTGAACGGGACATCAGGAGGCTTCTAGTCCAACTCCCCTGCTCAAAGCAGGGTCTATACTGAATTCACACTAGGTTACTTACCTCATTGTCCCTCTGGTTCTTGAAAATCCTCAAGGATGGAGACCTGCCAGCCTCTCTGGGCAACCTGCTCCAATGTTTAGTTATCCTTTTGGTGACAAATTTTTTTCGTTATATCCAGTCAGAACTTTCCCCTGTATCAGTGCATGACAACTGTTTCTCATTCTTATGCTGTGCATGTTTTAAAGAGCCTGGCGCTATCACCTCATAATGCCTTGATTTCAGTAGAACACAAGAGCAAAGTTTTGGGATGAGAACAAAGATCCTTTTAATACCTTTCTGCGTTTTTACCTTAATCATATGCCTAGGAAAGAGCTCAGGGGCAACCCGTAGTGATTTTTTCTCAGAATATTCCCCCCTCCTAAACTGCCAGTGACATTTTTCGCATCAAATAGCCTGTATTAACTTTGTTTATTCACATTCTTTTGCTGCAAGAATGTCTACAGCTCAGCTCTATTGTGTGTGAAGAATTAACTCCATTTGTTTTCAACCTGCTATCTATATATTTCCATTTGATGACCCGTTAAGAACTAGAAACTCTGAGAGGCACTGAATTATTTCTTCCCATATCTACCCTTTACAATTTTACTGGACTGTACTGTGTACGTCCCCAGTTGTCTCTCTTCCAGCCTGGGCTTGTCAGCCATTGACCATACTAAGGTCGTTTCCTGACTTATCTGCTCTTTCTTGAGCCTCTCCTAGCCATACAAGAAATCCAAAAATTATCTTGAGGTAAGAGGCTCAAAGCTGCACAAACTGGTTACATATTTATACAGCAGCATAATACTGCCTGTTTTGTTCACTATTCCTGTCTGTAAAAGATAATACTGTCTGTTCTGTTTTCCATTCCTGTCTGTAAAAGACCTTTTGGGACTGCCACTGGTTTTGTGTCTCCACCAAAACCTTTTTGATAATCCAAGATATCAGTCTGAATTGCAATGATCTGATCAGAGCCCAGTCATTTGTGTATAAAGTCAGGACTCTATTTTCCCTACGAGTATCGTATTTCACATTTACCATCTTTGAAATTCATGAGCCCTTGTATTGTTTAGTAAGTCTCATGGATTCCTATCAAATACCTTATGACTGACCTCTACTCTTTGCCCAAGGGTTTTTAAATTGGGGCTTGGGAGTGTTTGGATGAAAAACATTCAGGTTTTGTGTGCTTACATAAAAGTGTGCAACAGGAGTCTGAATGTGAAGGGAGTAATTCTTTCAGCAGCTTTTCAAAATAAATGGTTTGTAGTAATCATAGATGCAAAAGCCCTTGGATTGTCTGTGATTCCCTTCTTTAAGCTTTTCTAAAAATTACCTTTACAACTTTAAATAGAAAGATGTCTTTCTTTACTAATAAAATTATAAGACTGTGAGTGTTTTTGCCATCCTAAAAGAATGAAGGCCCCTATGTTTGCAATAGGAATTCAGCCACTTTTCTAATAGGTCAAAATTTATTCATGTTAACAGAGATTAACTGCGATCACCAAATAAACAAGAAGAAAGAATAATATACTAATCAAAGTAGAATTTTTTCCTATTTGACAAGTATGATTTTTGACATTAATGATAACACAATATAGTAGATCACTATTTTGATGAAAGACTGAAAAAAATACAGTTAATTTGTAAAAGTAAGAAGTTTTGAGTAATGTGAGGCCTCTTTTCAGTTCTCTACGTTAAATATTTGAGGAACAGAAAAGGATTTTTTTCATTTAGTTACATATTTAACAATAACATTGTAATGTATGTTCACGTTCATATTTCAAAGTAACATCCTGGCATTTTTAGTTAAGTGTCCTAATTTTAAAAGTCCACTGAGCAGTCACTTTTTAGTGAAAAGTATGAGTGAAGTTCTTCAGATAACTAAACCAGGCAGGATTTACATCATCTCTGAAACTGGTCACTGCATTTCTCTCTAAAGAAAATTCTTGGGTTAAGACTTTTGTTCGCAAGTGTTAGGGGCTTTTCCATTGCCACAGGTCCACATAAGGTACATGCCTAGGTAGGTACACGGAAGAGGTAAGATTGTTGAGCATCTCCCTTGGGGTTGAGGCTATATAGCACCATGTCACTATTTGTGAATCCAGTAAGAATACTATGTAAGGAATTTAATTTGACCTATTGGATACAGAAATAGTATTAGACAACTCGTCAGAGACCATTTTTTTCATTAGTTTGATGTCATAGAAGTCTTCCATTCATCCAGCAGGGATTCCCAGTAGATGTGGATGAGGAAAAAGAGTCATCTTTCAGGTCTGTCATCATCCTAGTTTCTCTGAGTAGATGCTGGCATATTGGACTCTGAACACCTTAAATATTGCTAGAGTTCGTTGACAATGTGGTGCAGTTTCTCACTTTGGGATATCTGGATGGTACAATACAATTGTACTGAGTGAAAGCAAAAATGCAATGTCTTACTTCAGTGAAACTAGCAGGGAAAGTTTTATTTTAAGAAATTCCCATGAGGAGGATGTTGATTATTGAGTTAGAAGAGAGTTTTCAACTCTTACGATTTTATTGAGTATTTTATTTTTCTGAGATTTATTTCTCTATCTGCCCTCTCTAGGTGCTGAAATTTGATTATTATCTGAGAAGGTAAGCTTTCTTTTTTGAAATGTAACTGCATGATGACTTCTTGATTTGGGAAACAACTTGACTAAAGCTAAATACTCAGTACCTATCTGAAAACAAAGAGAATCCAAGCTACTTATCCCTGTATCTGTAAACCATAAACAAATACACACTTTGTAAAAAATAATTTATTCATATTTTATAAATATTTATCAGAGGGAGAATAAGGAGAGAAAAAATGTTCCATATTTAAAGCTTATAACAGAATGTTTGTTTTTTTTTTTGAAACAGCTGTATCTTGACTTGACTAACATGGAAGAGAAGACACATTAAATTACAGAGATATATTATTCCCATATCTTGTTTTAAGACAGCAGTGAACTTAACATGGATTGCTAACCTGGAGACACACTTTTTTGTACCTTCTGCTAGACTGCATAGTTAGAAAATGTAATCAATTCTATTAAGTGCACTTAACTTCTGAAATCTTAACAAATTTTAGGCCATTACTTAAAACATGGTGAGATTATACGCTTCCCTCATAGGAGTACTAAGCTTTAAAAAGAAGTATGAGATGTGAGAATGTGGGGGAACCCAAATAAATTCCTCAACCCAGCTCCCCCCAGGGCTATCACAGGAGAACCATTGACTCTCCCCAAGTCACCACCACCACCGGGCCTCTCCCAGGCACTTTCCAGCTTGAGAGGTGTGACTGCTTACAGGGCTGCTGGATTTACCATGGAATGCAGGGTAAAAGCACTTGGAGATTGCACAAGTCCTGTTATGGGATGTTTAGGGGAGGAACGAAAGGTTGGGAAAAGGAGGGATCAGAGTGGTTTGGGGAGGAACAAGCATGGGAAAGCCAGGGCTAAGGTGATAAGAGGGACAGGTCACAGCTGAATAGATTGCAGGTCAGTAGGCGTGTCTAGCTGTGCTCTTCACTGAACCACCACTGCCTGCCCTGTCTGCCCATCAATCTCCTTTTGTAACTCTTTTCCTGGGGCTCTGTTCAGTGTCCATGTTTGTCTACATGGCAAGTGGAGTCAGACCTGAGGTCACAGAGGCCCATGGATCTCTGCTGCCAGCAAAGGAAGGGGTGAGCTTCTGAAAGTCAGGATGTGATCACAGGGAGTACAAAGCTGAATAGCCAGCAAATAGGTGAAGTGGTCTGGGAGCCACGGATGTTTATGGATGGGTCTTGGAAATGAGGCGACTGAAGGACCTGGCTGCTGGAGAGACCAGCTTGTCCAGGCCATCTGCCAGTGAGACCATGGGGTCTGAGTGTCAACTGAGAGACCCATGTGCATGTGCTTGAGAGATGGTCTCTACCAGCAACCGGAGCTGGCTGTGGCCTCAAGGGCTCATATGTCCACGTGCCAGCAACTGGGGAGGCTGGGGTTCATGGGCAGCTTCAGGGCAAACTGTGGTATCTGAGCCCAGCTGCTGGAGGCATCCACACTGTATGTATGTATTTCCCAATGATGGACCTTCAGCCTGATCAGCCAGAGGGAGAAGTAAGATGAACGCTTTGGTGCTGTGTTCACATGAGTACTGTGCTTTCCGCCTGTCTTAGTCTATGTAGTTGGCTGTGTGTATAGGTATATATGTATTATGTATGTGTATGTTAAATGTTCCTGTGTGTATTGGGTATACATGGTCAGCTTTGCCACTGGTTGAACCTGGGAACATAAAGCTGCAGCAGCCTCATCTCCCTTAGAGCACCAGACTGGCAACCTCTAACAATATCCAGCTCAACTTTTGCCCTTGAAAAATCACCCTATTGTCCTCCTTGATCTGTTCAGATTTTAGTCCCTGAAATAAAAAGAATTGAAAAGGTAGGAACAGTTCCAGTTTTGCAAAGATTCTGGCAACTGGTAACATCTCTATTTTACAAAGACTCCTGGAATGTTCAAGCTGGTTACCTCTGAAGCGCACGTTTGTAACAAGCTTCAGAAAAACTGCCTCTGTTTAGTCAGGAAAAGCTTTCCCTATATGAAAGCAAAAGTAATATTTGATAATTTTTCTGGGTTTAGGAAAACTGAAAGGGATGAGATAGAGAATGGTTGTAGGAGGTGGTTGATGTTTCATTCACTTTGTGAGCTGAGTTATGTAATCATCTACTCAGATGTGGTCAG
>Ga0181612_105475_pt1 | contig 13400 bp, 9 predicted proteins | sample HoacroProtozoa21_FD_119630 | JGI IMG/M metagenome (GOLD analysis project Ga0181612, IMG submission 119630) | Hoatzin crop microbial communities from Cojedes, Venezuel. Combined Assembly of Gp0051906, Gp0051904, Gp0051908 | reverse complement strand
TTATTTCTAAGCAGGAAATGGACATTGGTAGGCTGTAATACTAGAATGCAGCATTGAAGTTGAAGTTAATTCAGTGAAATAACCACAGGAAATCTAGTAAATGGAAGGCAGCAACAGATTTTTGTACAGGCCTCCCGTTCCGTTCCCCCCCCTCCCCATCCCCCTCCTTTTGCTGTGATTGGGAAACAATGCTCTTTTTGAAGTCTTATGATCCTGTGTTTACTTTCTTGTTTGTGACGTGCTAATTCTGCCTTCACCTTGGAGTGATTTCTATTTAGCTTGTCAAAGAGCTTCACTGTTAACTTGTAGTTTTCCTGTAGGTAACTGCTATAGAACCCATCACTAGTCACGGAGGACCCAGGGTGAGCTCTCAGCACCTTCACCAGAGCCTGCAATGGCTCTCTGGAGTGGCAGCAGTGGCTACAGATGTTGGTCATCTGCTTCTGGTTGACCTTTGTTTGGATGATTTCTATTACAAACAGAATGAGCTAGAAGCATTGGGTAAGCTTGCAGTTTTCAAACTTGCGTTTAACAGTAAGACAAGGTGTGTCTTTGCAATAAACAATATGCATCCCACTTTGAAGGCAGGAGCGTGCAGCCATTCGCAACTACTGGTTACAGACAGTGGGCTGTCATCGTACAGTCCTGAACCGACGAAAACGGGAGTGGCTGAACACTCCTTCTAATGCCGTAAGCGCCTCCCTGCTGCCAAGATCCCTCCGTCACGACGATTCTTGCCAGTGAGGTGTAGAAGTTTTACCGTGTGTGTCAGTGCAGCTGCCTGATAGGCGGTTGTGTCAGAGGTGCCCTATTTCTCAGGAAAGTTCTGCTGCTTCTGTTAATTGAGTTGGGCAAATTTTAGGCTTGTTTTTTAAAATAGATCTGACTTCTCAAAAATCGTGCCTTTGGACGAATAACTTCAAATAGCTTCATCAGGAGGCCCAAACTCCTGATTTACAGAGTCCAAGAAGAATTTGCTATGAAGGTTAGACTTTTACCTGGTTTTGAAATAGGAGTGAGAATACCTGTCCGATCGGAGAGTTCTTCTGCTCTTTGAAGAGGTCCAAAATGGAAGTGGCAAAGAAGTGTTGCATCAGTGGGTATTTTGCCTGGGATGGTAGAATGAGATTCTACGTGTTGTCATGTCAGTGTTTAGCATGCAATGTAAATGGCATAACACATTCCTTTGTTGTGTGGTTCTGTGTGCATAGATCTAGAAGTTATCACTAGAATTCCTGCTGAAGTTCCACAGAGAAGAGCAGCTGTGACCGGAGAAGGGAGACATCTCTCTTTCCAACTACAAAATCCTTCAGGATCAGCAATATCAACCCTGCACTACATCAGCAGAAGCAATCAGCTCGTTGTGGGTTTTTCAGATGGCTACCTGTCCCTATGGAACATGAAAACATTGAAGAGGGAGTAAGTAGGCCTTTACACTTGGCCATGCCTGGAGGTGCAGAGGTCTGTTTGTAGCTGTTGTAAATTTGTTTGGAAAATATGTTGCATTTTAAATTCAATATTTATGTACGCTACAAGAATAGCAAGAACCTTTTTGCTTGGCAACTGAAGGGATCAGTTAAGTTGCATATCCTCAGGCAGAGGAGGACATAAATCCAGGTTATTGTGTTAGATAGACAGTAATTTCCTCACCTCTTGACTGTTGCCTAAAATGTAGTAGCTACCTTGACTCACTTGTTTGAGATGGAAGTCTGACTGTCTGTTCGTTGAGGATAAGCATGTAAGGTGCTGTTTTCTCAGGAGATGCTTCGACAATTCTACAAACAGTAGGGTCACCTTTTCTATTTTTTCTCTTTTTTTTTTTTCTTAACTCTGTAGGCACCACTCTCAGCTTGAAGGAGGAAGGATTCCTGTCTATGCTGTCACGTTTCAAGAGCCTGAGAACGATCCTCGCAATCGTTGCTACTTGTGGGCTGTTCAGTCTACACAAGAAAGGTGAATACAAACTTACTATGAGTCACTGTTGTGGTTTTTTTTAAATGTTTCTTCACATACAGATGATACATGTGCGTTTGTTTTGTTTCTTTAGTTGTGCAGGAGATTCTCTCGGGTATGTAATGTGTTACAATGCAATGTTTACAGGATTGACCAGACATGAAGGGTGAGCTGATAGTTTGTGCCTTGTGGAAGAAGGCAAAGCAACAGTGGCTGTATTAGTTTGTGCTTGCCTTCTTCATGGCTTTCCTTTGTTTCTTGATGACTGCTTCATGATCTGTTTGATATTTGCACCATGGTATTAAAATAGCATTAGATCGCCGTTCAGCAGAAGAGTCAGTGGTTTCCTGATGGGCTAATGAATGGAATCAGTGTGTGGAAGGGCTCGGTGTATGCAAGAGAGGGACTGGAACTTGCTGGGAAGGGAAGGAAGAAGAGGAGAAAGATCTCTCTCTCCTTCAGCATCAGCAAGCTATTGAATCAGCTCAGCCATTCGTAGAGTGACAATCTTTTAAAGTTTGACTTTAAAGCAGTTTTGATCAAGAACTCTCCACCGTGAAGAGCAAGTTCCAATAATGTTGAGTTCATGCAAGAGGTTAAGGCTTTCAAATTGCATGGTTAGCATTTGCCCCTGCAGCTGTTAGTGTCAACACTGCCTTCTTCATGTTTCAGTGGCTAAATGTGACCAATTACCAGGTTGTGGGAAGCAGTGTTTTTCTTTTCAGCAAGAGCCTGCTATGAAGAAATGAAAACGAGGACTATAAAGCAGCTCTATAATCAAATGTCATCGTTTATACCTTTTTCAGTGAAGGTGATGTTGTGAGCTTGCATCTGTTGCAGTTAGCATTTGGTGACAGAAAACGCTTGGCATCAGGACAAGTCATGTATGAGGTAAGACGTGCATGTATGTGAAAAGACGAAAAGAGTCATTTTCTCTAAGTGAGCAGCAGTTAACTTGTCAGGGCAAATCTTTACCATTAAAATTCAGAGATGCCTAGCAAGAAAAAATAATCTTTGGCTGAGTCTTCTTGGGCATGGCCTTTGTCCTTTCCTAAAATACGGTCCTATATCTTTTGTTTTATATTCTTGTTTTTCTTTTGCGCTCTCTTAACTGGACTTCAGATGAAATGTACCTGCAGTGTCTCTTCAGTGTTGATCCTGAAACTTAGTTGCTATAAAGATAGCTCGTTCTACTTTTTGGCTGGGTTACCTACGACATCTACTCTTAAAGCCAGCAAGAGAAGTCAAGACAGCACACAGTGGTATGACTTGGTCCAAAGAGGATACATAAATTTTTAGAACCAGCTCCAAAAATGTTGTGTTTAAAATAGAGAGGAGGTATCATTATATCTCAGCTGTCAAACAGATTGAAGATGCATCTGTGCAACGTCTGATTCCATTCAGTAGTATGCTTGAAACTCTTCCAAAATCAGTCAGAGCAGTTCTTTCCTCCTGTTTTTATACTTTCTCTTGCATAGTTTCAGTAGGTACGGAACGAAATAGGGGTGATTCTTGTATCATGGTCCTCTGTTTTTTTAGGGACTATGCGTTGTTTTATTTCTTGGGATGAGATGAAGTTTTGACCTTGGTCATCGCATATAGGACAGGTCTTTCCTCATTTGTAAATGTTGCTTTTGAATAGAGAAAGGTTTGGTGTTTGGAAAAGGCGGTGTTTCTTTAAAAGGCATTGTCTCTCAGGGCACCAAGGTGTAAATATCTTCAAGTGATTCCGCAGGTTCTAAATATGGATGTCATCTCTTTATGGGCATTTTTTTTCTGACCTAAATATACAGTGCTCTGGAGGCACGGAGCAGCCTGACTGGCTTTTTAGTTGTAAAAGGGCTTTCGTTGCAGTGCACTTCTGCATCTCTTGTAGTGCCCTATAAGTCCTGTGGCAGGTTGATAGGAGAAAGTGCCTTTAATACTTCTTCAGTTTCATTTTTGAACTTCTGCTTTGGTTTATCCTCTTTCAAAAGTTCTTTGTGAGTACAGTCTTCGCAGTGGCCAAGAAAAGACCTTGTAGTGCGGGCTGCTTTGCAAGAAAAACCCAGTTGCCTATAGCCATTCCTCTCGTGGCTATTTTATTCTGTCTTGACACTTTCATGTTAAAATGTGGGACCTTTTCCTACTTGGCAGTTCTTTGCCTTGGTCATCTTCCTTTCCTGAACAAGATGTGCCGAGTGTCAGTTTTCACCTCTGAGGGCTGAAATGTTTCAGCAGCTTTTAAATGTGGGTCTGCTAGAAATTCGACTTGACGCTCTTTTAGAAAGGCACCCAAAGTGATTAAATGAGGTTCTTGTGTTTGTGACCGGCGACAGCGGTGGGGTGGTTAATGTAAGACTTTCAACCCTCTGCAGACTGCGCAACCAGTAATACATTGCCAGGCTTCTAGGAGGTGTGAGGCACCAGTCTCTGCATTTGGGATATTTTTACTCCCCTGCTGTTTCTGCTTCCCTGTGAGGAGCGTTGTGGAAGATGGAACCAGGAACCAATCTTACAAGGTGTTGCAAGGAAGAACTGAACAGCCAGGCCCTCTGTGGAGAAAAGACAGGTTCTTCAGCCACCTTCCAAATATACTACAGCAGCGCTTTACATTCCAGGAATCAGACTTGTGGCTATGAAACAGGGCATCTTTGACTTTGTATCGCAGTAATAAGTCACAAACAGGACTTGTGGAACACATGGCACAAATGAGCGTCAACTGTTGCTTTCAAGGCTGTTGTAAGTCTGTGCTCAAGTGATTAGCCTAACAGTGTATTTATGATCTGCTTTCAAAGACCTTTTTTGTACCATCTCAGCAGTTGCTAAACGTAGTGCATTGAATTGTCGAGCTGCTATTTGTCCACAATACACACATTCCTGCGTTGCAGGGTAGACAGTTTGAACGAGTCCTGTATTTGGAAAGCCAGTATTTCAGTTAATGCTTACTTAGAAAATGGTGGTATCAGAGGCGCAACTCAATCCTGCCAGGGTTTGTGTACATCTCAAAGTAGTTGGCTGGCTCTGTAGTAATTTGTGATGGTAAAGTCATAGTCTGTGTGCGTCGCACGTCCTCTCTGTTTTCCCCTGGTGCTGTTGGCTGTGCTTGGTGAAGGAGCTGGGGGATATTTCACCTGTTACTCTCTGACAAGATTAGAGGAGGAGGTGGTAAGAGCTTACATGGTTTGAAAGAAGACGGTTAATCAGTCAGCAGTTCTCATAGCTACTAGAGAGGGATGCGTTTTCAGTGTAGCAGTGTGCCTATAGGTAATACCTCTCGACAGAGCTTTAGGTGCAGTAATGGCATGACTTCTCTAATTTGGTCAGTTCTGTAATGAAGACATGCAGCGTAGATCTCCCAGCTCTGGGAAATTCAGGATTGGTTTTGTAAATTTTGCATTATTTCTCCTATTATTAATACTATCAGTATTAGTAGTGTGATTAATAAAACTTTTCATATTCAATTTGTAAGTCTCTCTCCCTTTTCCTCCTTTACCCTTCCTCTGGTGGGAGGGTGAGGTGTTAATAGAGCGTCTGCCACTGAGTTTGTTGCCGCCCTGCTTGAAGTGGTGACATGGAGTTTCTCTTTGCCATCAGAAGTAAGCTCGTGGGGAATATACAATATAGTAAACATGTTCTATTAGATAGATGCATTCTTTGCTATTTCAGTATACTGTATGTTCGTACCTCAACTGGCCCTTTCCTCTCTTCTTTTATTTTGTCCGCAGGGTTTGGAATACTGTGGCGAAAAGTACAGTTTAGATCTCGCGGATGGAGTCCTTCCCTTGAGAGGGCAGACCAGCAATACCAAGCTACTCAGCTGTCAGACTGTAGAAAAATTTTGCAACCACGTTAATGGAGACGAAAGCGTTAATGAAGGTGTGTTGTGATGTCCATGTGTGGCTATTCTAAAAGAAATGGTTTTGGAATCTAAGCAATGAATGCTGTTCTGTACCCGAGTCCAAAAGTCTTAAATATCAGTAGAGACATGCTTGTTTGGGCTATTGAAAAAGAAAAATTGGGTGCTTAAGTTGTGTGTGACTTCTTTAAAGGAAAAAAATAGGTTTTCTTGTATGCTGGCTGACAGGCTATAGCGATGTATGGTGGGGTCATCTGTATAATGCTGGTCAGTCGTTTTATTCCTCCAGCTGTCATCTTTGAAGCATGAGAGAACTCCCTCCTTTGCTTAGGAACGCTACCTGAATTTTTTTTTCCCTGTTCAAACAGGGCAGCTAGTTACAAGTGGTGTTCCTCAGGGCTCAGTATCAGGGCCAGTTCTGTTTAATATCTCTGTCAGTTGTCTGGACGAGGGGATCGAGTGCACCCTCAGTGAGTTTGTAGAAGACACTAAGGTGGGTGGGAATGTTGATGTACTTGAGGGTAGGGAGGCTCTACAGAGGGGTCTGGACAGGCTGGATCTATAGGCTGAGGCCATTGCATGAGATTCAACACGGTCAAGTGCCGGGTCGTGCGCTTAGGTCACAACAACCGTGTGTAATGCTTCAGGCTTGGGGCAGAGTGTCTGGAAAGCTGCCTGGAGGAAAAGGACCTGGGAGTGCTGGTTGAGAGTCGGGTGAGTATGAGCTGGCCGTGCGCCCAGGTGGCCAAGAAGGCCAACGGCCTCCCTGCTTGTAGCAGAAATAGTGTGGCCAGCAGCAGCAGGGTAGGGATCATCCCCCTGTACTGGGCCCCGGTGAGGCCTCACCTTGAAGAACAGCTTTACTTTAGGCTCCTCACTACAAGAAAGACCTTGAGTTGCTGGAGCGTGTCCAAAGAAGAGCAGCAAGGAAGCTGTTTAAGCATTGGAACAGGCTGCCCAGGGAAGTGGTTGAGACACCATCCCTGGCGGTATTGAAAAGATGTGTAGAGGTGGTGCTTAAGGGCGTGGTCTGGTGGTGGACTTGGCAGGGTTAGGTTTACGGCAGGGCTCGATGATCTTCAGGGTCTTTTCCAGCCTAAATAATTCTATGATCTACCTGTCCATTTTTTCCTCTCTAAATCTAATAGGTTCCTACACCTGCAAGTTTTGAAAGCGATAGCTTTCCTTGTCCACATAGACAGTCGAAACTCTGGTGGTGTCTTTCGTTATCTTGCAATAATTAAATATGTATCTCTGGGTTTAAAAATTTGATTCTGCTCTGACCATATCTTTGAGCCTGCTGCAGTGGTGGCTTTCACAGCCTTTTGTTCTGACTGCATTCTTCACCTGTCTCTCCTTGCTGGTCTTACCTTCTGCCTGACGTTGTAAAGAAGACACTTGCATGGTGTTTCTAGGCTATTTCTGTTCATTAGGGTTGATTTAGTCCTGAACTGGCAACTTCCGTCTCTTTTGTGATGCCATCCTTGATCAACAGCGTGTCAAAATCGAATTAAAACACCTCTGGATTTTCTCCACTCGTGTCATGTTTCTGAGGAGAGTGCCTTCCAATGGCTTGTTAAAACCAACCAAGCAACCAACCATCACTCTGCCACCCCTCAAAAATGCCCCGAACTAGACAAGAACCAAAACCCCCTTTCTGTCTCCTTTTTATGAAGCAGGTGGCGTGGAGAAATATCTGCAACTTTTCTGGTGGTTTCTAATCAGCTTTTATTCAGAATCTGTTGAAGTGAAGTTCTAGGCACACGTGAGCTTGTGTTGGATGTGGGTTGAGGCTAGCAGTGACGCTGTCTTCTGAATGGTGAAAAGAATGGATAGCTTGCTAGGCAGTTTCAGTGGCTAAGAAAAGGCAAGTGGCGCAGGAGTTCACAAGGAAACACGGGAAAGTGGGTGAGGATCCCTAAAGGGTACTGATGAATTCAACAGAGAGCAGAGAAACGTTTTGCCAAGCAAAGTGTCGTCGTCTTCCCTACTCTGTTAGGGTAAATGATGTACCACACGCTGTGCTTCCATCTCGAGAAAGCGTTCTCCCCAGAGCAGACAGACCGTTCCGCTTCTCGAGAGAACAGGAGTACAATATCGTGGATGTTTTGTGTGAAAACCTTGATCCCGATTTCCTGTTTGTTGAGTTTGGGTTTTTTCTGTTTCTTTTGTGTGATACTTGTCGTCTTTCATTCCGAATATGCTGGCAAGGAGCTATCCTTAAAATCATAATGGAGTCAGATCTGGAACTTCATAATGCCAGCTGAGTGATACAAGTGTGTCCGATAATCATCTGTATGCTTTCTAAAAGTAGCAATGTATGTGTTCCAAGCATACTTTGCTTTGCCAAACTGGTCATCTAACTAAGGGTCTCTTGATCAACTCTTCATGTATGGAAAACTTCAGCAGCTAATAATTGTGTGTTGGCTTTGGCTTGGAACCGATGCAGTCTGCACAAGAAAAAGGGGCAGTATGACTGGAACTTATCACAGAGATGTTTGCTAGTCCGTAATTTTGTTTTCATTAATCTTTTTAATTACAAAATGATTTCATGATTTAACTTATCTTAGGAATCGCAGTGTTTCACGAGTGGTAAAAGAGAACGAAGCCAAGCCAGAAAGTGGTGTTTTAAAATGATAAGCTATCTCCTATTTTCTACCTCTAAGAAACAATGTCTTGTCTTTTACAGTAATATCTCCTGAAACCAGTGTATCAGTCTTCAGCTGGCAAGTGAATACGGCTGGTCAGGGAAAACCATCGACTTATTTGTGTGTGTTTGACATTAATTGCTGGTATCATGCTCAAATGCCAGAATCACTAAGGTAGATTTTTTATGGAGTTGTTTTCCATACCCCTACAAAGAAGTCGTTTGAAAGTTGGCGTGTAGCTTATGCACCTGCTTTCTTGAAGGCCAGAAGAATTCCTTGATGACTGCCCCTATTTTGCGCTGTGGTCACCGGATCCTGTAATAAGCATGACGTCTCCAAACCTCATTTTGGATGTTCTGGTACACAAGCGGAGTCTAAGATGGGGAGTTTCACCTTCTTGTCTGCCACCTGAGCATTTTTTTCGTCCAAGCACCTATAATTTTGGTAGGTATTTCACTGCTTTTAATAGTGGTGAGCTTCAGTGGAGGTCAGGTGCCATTTAGTGGTTCTCATGTTCATTGTTTGTCACTCAAAAGGCAAACCAAAACCCAGCAACCCTCCCCCCTCCCCCAAGCCAACTCTGATTATGTTGTAGTGAGAAGGTATTTAATATTGTGAAACCTGTCTGGGAGTCTGCTGAGTTTTGGCGTTTGGTGCTTTTGTAATGTAGCCTGTGAAGTGGGGATGGTGATAAAATGAAATGACTTTGAACTGAAGCTCAAAGCGCAGCACCTCCGCAGAACTAGAGATGAAATTTCCTCAAGCAGTAATGATTTTTTTGGACAAGTTTGGAAGTGATCTGATGAAGCAAATGGGTGCTCAGTTCTAGCTTTCCAGATGCTGCGATTTCAAACATGTAAACTGGCCATGACATAACAGTGAGAGTACGGAAGGCTGTCAAACGTTCATTGTTTCTGCAGATGGGATGTGCTTGCTGAGCTCCGGAGTTGTTCACGTGACTTGCACCGGCTTCCAGAAGGAGGTGATCTTTTCCTGTGTCTTTCTGGAGAATGTCAAGAGATGTGCCTTTTCTGGGTTTTCTATTGCACTCCTTTCAGTGCCAGAGAGCATTGTCTGCTCGTCCTGCCCATACGCACGCATAATTGCAGCTATATGCCTCCGGTTTGATGCAAATGGTAATGTTTTATGCCAGTATTTCTGGCATAAATCAGCTTCTGCACAAACAAGCATGGAAAGGGTCTTCTAAATTGTGATTTCAAGTTGTGTGTTAGTTTTAGCTTTTCTAGAGTGTAGTTTATGCCAATGCTGAGGGAAAAAGAAAGGCCTGCGTATTGACAGAGAAGCTAGGAGATACTTAATAAAGCATTGCAAGGGCTGATGTTTGGTGTTAAGGGACTTTCTTTGATAAACTGTAGCTGTTACTTTGGCTGCCTGCACTGTGTGAGACTCTAGGCAGTAATGCTTACTCAGATTGCTAACCTGAAGCGTATTACTGATGCAAACTTTCTGACAAGTGTGACAAGTGTGAGTGAACACCTACATTCTTTCTCTTAGTGGTTCTCCAGAACCTGCATGATTAAATAAAACGGTTGTCCTAACCTGTATTTTGACTGATGTTTCAGACCTTGAATTTTTTAAAGAAATCTGGTCCTGCAATAAGCAAAGCCATTCATGGGAGCTACAATAGGTGCCTTGTGCCTGGCTTGCTGTCTCCAACACCGATGGATGTCGTGCCATCCAGCTTGAGTCAGGTGAGTGCGTATCAGGGAGTCAAGGGGGAGCTACATCCGTCTAAGTCTGAGAGGGCCATAGAGGCTACGAGACATGGTCATCTGATTTTCATCTTCTTTGCCAGTTGCATTGAAATGCAGGTGTTGACTTTACTTAGCAGAAGTAGTAGTAGTCTTAGATCCAAACTACAGAGTTTGACTGGGAATAGCCCTGCCAGAGCTGTCTTTAGAGACCCGTCTGTTAGTTCTGTGCCACAGGTCCACACAAGGAAGCGTGCAGTCAGTGCTGGTCATGCGCAATCGAAAGCATCTTTCCCTCAGAACAACCTCCCACCCCGTCAGGTTCTCAAAGAGTTCAGTTCAGTGCAGTAGCTGACGATGTGGGTGTCTCGGATGGATGCGAGCTATTGCAAACAGGAGCTTGCTGCAGCTTACGTGATCATTGGCTTCCAAGGAAGTGGGCTGTGATAAACTATTGTCAGCTCTACCTGACAATTTCATCACCGCTTCCCCTCATGTTTCCTTCATCGGTAGGCTTTTCTGCAGCCCCTCAAAGCAGGCCTTCACCTCTGTCGCCTTTGCCTTGTGCTGCATTGGCCCCATTGGCTCCTCTTAGAGAACCTGCTGCCGTTCTGTGCAGTGGACGTGTTCCACTATACCTGTTGAGGACATTTCTTCACTACTTAGAAATAGCACAGTTAGTTCTGTGCAATGAAATTCCTGGAATTAGTTAACTTTTTGCTTTGCGCTTTTGCTTCACCAGAATGATCGTGATCCTTGCTTGAGAGAGACAGCAGTTGCCAGACATTCCCTGTCAGACCAGTACGGCAAGAGCCTTCCCAGAGTTCAAAGGAAGCTGGCTGTAGAGAGAGCCAAGCCTTATCGTTTGCCTTCATCGGCCTTAACAGAAGGTAATTTTTAGGGGGGACCATGACGGGCAACTAACCATCACTTGGATGACCCCAGGCTGATATATTTTCCCTCTTGCTTTACAGTTGTACAACCAAAGCCTTTATCAACCATAATAAAACAAGCCAATGGAGGAAAACCGCTTTCAGTGGCAACTTTGATCAGCAGTGTGTTGTCCAAAATCAGAGAAGTACAGGTAGCAAATGAGCAGAAAACCAGGTTCTCGCACTGTGATAGGTAAGCCGCCTTTTAACACAGTTCAGTCTTGAGCTACGTGTTTGGAGAGAGAGAGAAAAATCCATTTGAATTAGGTTAGTGTTTTGGAGGGCAGGTGCACCTGAATAAAGCTTTGTTTGGCTTTTTTTTGCACATACAATATATGACACTTAAGAATCAAGACGTCATAAGTAATATGTGTCGAGAGAGACTTTTTCTGCTGTGATAACCGAATTGATGCAAATACATGTATTTGCCTTGTGGTGACTGAGTTTACCGAATTTCAGCTAGCTGCAACTAAACCTATGATTACCCTCCAGCTGTTGGTGTATGAATTTTGACAGGCTGGACTGTGTGATCAAATAGCAATCTTACACCACTTCCTGCCCAGTTTCTGCCTCGTTTCTGCCCTTTTGTAGTTCGAAATAGGCAGAATTTTAAAGAGCGGAAAAGAGCCTCATAGTTGTCTGATGATTTTCCTACAGGTGGTACGGTGAAAGAAACTCGACCTTAATTTCTATTTTCTGTGCATGCTCAATTAGGACCTGTTTGTTTATGGAAAGGGAAGCAGCTTTCTCAGCGGATATTTTAAAAGCTGCAGCAGCTTAGTGATAAAGACAGAGAGGGATCGTAACGAAATCATCATTGATTTCAAGTGGTAACAAATACTGGGACAGACTTTTGTTGAGTTCGTTCACAACCTCCAACGTAGCAATTGCTCTCTGTCTACAGAAGACTAATAACAGATTGTTCTTTAAGAGAGCTCTGTTGTTATGTTGTTATGTAGTGTTGGATAGCTGGGAAGAATGTGAAGCCCTTGATTCATTGCATAATGGGAGCCACAACTTGGAGGTAGATATGCTGGTAAAGGACTTCCTAATTGTTCTTAGTTCTTTCTGTTTTGAAACTTGAAGATTTCACAGTGAGCAAGTAATCGGTAGAGCTCCTCCAGGTTTGTTGTGCAGCTTGATGATGAATTTTTCTCGTTCTGTTGATGAAGTGAAACAAAGCACCAGGAGTCCAAAATGTCCTCTTCAGAAAATGGCCTTAAGGGGAAGTGTGTGCGTTCATCTGAAGAACGTAATCGAGGAGCAGCTGAAGTTGAAGGAAATGTTCCTTTTCCCCAGGAAGAAACAACTGCTTCTAACAATCTTCCTACAACAGAGGAAAGTAGGGTAAGTGAACTATTTTCCCATCTTCTACAAAAACGAAAACACTTTGCCAGTTGAGGACAGTCCTGTCTTACCGATAGTTAGAAAAAAACACAAAACCATCTGAGATTTTTTAGCCGCTTAACACAAGTTCAAACCTCATTACGTAAGGGCAGATTTTGGGTTTGTTTTTTTTTTTATGTTTTTCTGCTGTGCGTTTTCTGTACCTCGATCACACAGAGTAGAAGCTGCCAAGATCTGGGCCTCCGAGAGCTGTAGTAGTACAAGAAAAGCGTCTGCACTATTTTTGAAAATAACCGTGCATTCATTTGGTTTACTAGAACTTGAACATTTCTTATTTGACTTAAAAAAGAAATAGTTTTAATGCTAAAGATAGTAAGCTATGTTGGGGAGTGCAGCTTGTCGAACTTGGGTGGCATTTGCCAAAGGAGAAAATGCTGAGGGAAGCAAACTCATTGTCAGAATGATTTAGGTGCTTAGGTCCTTTACTGTTTGTTCCTCATTAACATAAACAGAACTCCCAGTTATGAGTTAATTTCAGTGTCAAGATATTTCCAGATACCTAACACACTTTACTGAAACTGCTGTCAAGGATGAAGAGATGCAGCCTAGGGACAAGCTCCTTTTACCTGTGCCATCTAAAAGAGGCAGAAGAAGACCACCGAGTTCATCAGAAGTGTCAGAAAATGCTGACCTGCGTCTGTCTAAATCAGCGCTTCCTCAACCCGAAGTGACGCTTCCTGTCACTCCTAGAAGAAATGCTAGGAAGAGGGCACAAAATCTCTTGGCGGCAGACACAGAAGCAGTCTCTGCTCCGGATGGTTTCCGTTCATGTGGGAAGGTGGAAATCTCTCCTCCTCTGACAAAGCTGAGAAAGAAATGTAAAGGTAGGGGCACTATGTTTATATGCAAAGTGGGGCACAATGCGTTTTTTTGTAAGCCACAGAAAACAGACTGGGGGGTTGGCTTTAAG
>Ga0181612_102414_pt1 | contig 13400 bp, 3 predicted proteins | sample HoacroProtozoa21_FD_119630 | JGI IMG/M metagenome (GOLD analysis project Ga0181612, IMG submission 119630) | Hoatzin crop microbial communities from Cojedes, Venezuel. Combined Assembly of Gp0051906, Gp0051904, Gp0051908 | reverse complement strand
TTATAAAGGGGACCACAACGCACCCCCTTTTTTTTTTTTTGTGTGTCTATGGCCCCCCCCCCCCCCCCCACTGCAAGGACTTTTTAAGGGTATAGAGTGAAAAGTAATATCTATAATACATTTGGAATATATACACACAGTTCTCCTTTAATCCCCCCATTTTTTCATTGGCTATGTCACAATTTCCCATGTATTTTCTTTTTTTTTGAATTTTGTTACTGACTCAAATCTTAAGACACAAGCGATAGCTGATTAAGACATATGTTTACGGGCTGCAGTACTCATGTACCAGATAAAGCTTTATAAGCCCCATCTTGGGAAGGCTCCCATTCATTTAGAACACCAGGCTTTAAACAGATGTATGAAGTATTCACGTTATAAACAGCAACATTATATGAATTTAAATCTTGTTCTTTGTCTGACCATCCTCTCTTCCACAGCGGTTGTCTCCCTCCATCAGCGAGAGGGGCTGCCTGTGCGGCTCGCCCAGTTTCCCCTTTCCGGGGACGCGGCCACCCCTCTCCTCCCGTGTCCGATCCCTGATCCCAGGGAGGGCTCTGGAGGACCCGAGATGACTCGCATGTGACAGCGCGAGTTGGACGAGCTGTGGGATCCAGGAGAAGCAGCTTGTCAGCAGGCTGATGAACTTGAATCCTGGCATCATGAAGAATACAAAGGTCTCCCTATCAGACTACACGAGACGACTTCAGGCACGGAAAATGTGCTACTCAAATACTTTATAACAAGACACGTGCAGTCATATTTTCTTGCAGTTAATAAGGCAGAGGGTGAGGGGAAAACAGATTTTTACCTTTTGATGTTGGGAAACAGTTCATTCTCAATAGGGGAATAATATGTGACAAATGTGCCAGACTTCTTTTTTTGTGGTAATATTGCTCTTTGCAAATGGCACGCATCCAATCCAATTGAATGTAATAAAATGAAACAATCTGTGCCATCTTCAATGGGTTTAATCCATACCATGTTAATGAATCCTTAAACAGACGTGCATGATGTTTTCCTGAAATACATGTAGTTATACTGTGCTCAGTATACTTGTCAGCTTGAAAATAATTTCTGCTTGAGAGACCACCTGCTATCATCATCCTATTTAGAAGCTGCTCATATTTATTTGGAAAAGAGAAATAATAGTTAAATAAAGAAGTGACTTCTCTTACCCAAGCAAGGACAGTAAAATGGCTTGGATTCTCTCTGCACACTAAGGGATTTTTTTTTTTTCTTTTTTCCCTTTGCATCAGTTTCTTCAAAAAATTTCTGGTATATTTGTACTAATGCAGTAATAGGGAAATGCTGCTTATTATGAGCTCCCAGTGTTCCCCCATTTCCTTTCTGACAAACTAAAACATTAGAGTTGAAAAGATGAAGAGAATTACGTTACGGGTTTCAGACATGATGCAATATGGGTTTCATTACATCGTATCATATAATTTTAAGTTATTAAATATGCCAGAAAAGTATATTTGTACTTGATGAAACACCCAAATACTAAGTATGCGGTATATCTTTTTCTTCTATTTAGACTCAGAAAATGGATCAAAGAAATGTAATGCTTGTACTCTTTAGCATTTATTTGCTGCAAAGATGGAGCAAATTAGAACAACTTTTCCTAAAAGACACCTAAAACAAACCATATTTTTCTCACCCACAAGAGAATAAAATAATCAATCAATACGCTTCTGAGAAACTGTACGAACACCAGGCTACAATGTAAAAAAGGACACATAAAGAAGTTCAGCCCCATAAATCCAAAATAAAAAAATTGACCAGGTATCTGCACAACTTGAAGGGTATGTCAGGTTCAACTGACTACTTGAAGCTAACAGTACTATGGTCAAGCTGAATCTGAATTTATGTGATTGTCTGGTTCAGTAACACACGTGTAAGAGGGTGAAGCTGACCACTGCGCAGAGAAATCAAACACAGATTCCACTCATAACGCAAAAATATGTTAAAAAAAGAGTGAGGAAGAGAGAGGGCAAAAACTACACGCTAGTTACTTGTGTGTTAATCTGGACTACCAAATTCAAAAAGTGAATTTTACCGAGGCACAGTAAGATTTTTTCCTCTTTTTCATAATTAAGCACATTTAAAGGGTATACTTGGTCAAAATGTCATAATGTGCAGAAAATTGACTAAATCTATATTGATTTGAAGATGATGAGGTAAAAATAAGTTTCGCACTGCTGAGGAACCCAGAACTAACTAGCCACCAAACCAGAGACATCTATTCTTTTCCTTGATGTATAACACTCATTCTATACCGATTTGCCATTGTGATTAGGTTCATCTAACTGTGCATACATGATCTTCAATTTCTTTTTGCAGGAAAGCCCCTCGTACTTGACAGCAAAAGTGACAGGACTTCATAGACTATTAGAAAATTCCACTTTCTGAGCAGCAGAATTTTCTCTCTATTTTATATCCTCAAATTTGTGCATAACTTTTAAGGTGGAGAGAATGCAGTGTCCAAAGAAAATGTGGTAGAGTCTATGTACACTGTTGTTCTCTGATCAAACAATTTTATGACATGACAGGATTTTTATGCTCAGCCTGAGCACTTTAACTGCAATAGTTTGCAGGTTTGTTTTTTGTTTGTTTGGGTTTTTTTTTTGGGGGGGAGGGAGAAAGTTGCTACTTTTTTTTCTACTTTCTTTAAGATGATGCTCGCTCACCTCAATAATGTGTTGCTGCCATGACATGCTTTACATCAAGTTATCTTAAGAAACCACACGGAAATGTCGGCAATGTCTGTTGCGTTATTGTTAAGTGGCATTTCCGATACAGCACATCTGAGTAGCTGGACCTCAGAGAATTCGCTAATTTGCTTCCTGGTGTAATTCCAAGTGTTGGTTTTGAAAAGAGAAATGTTTTATTGTATTTTCTGTGGTGTTTATTACAGAATTCTTCTTTGTGTGTTCAAAGGTGCAAATTGAGACTATTGATCGCTTAGGCTGATAACACCTATGTTTGCATGACTGGAGTAAGGTTATTCTCATTGCAGAAACTCTTCCTTCCCTGATACCATGTCTTATTTTTCAGGGACACTTAAACCCAAATCTAAATCCATGCTTCCTCTGAGCTGATGATGAGAAGATTAAAAGCATCTGTAGAGCCATCAAGAGGTGACTACTGTGGACCATCATAAAGACATCCCCATGACATTGAATTGCTTGCTAAGGGGTTGTAGACCATAAAAGATGATGAGTTTATTTTCAGGATTTAGTATTTCAAGAGATGAGAGGAAATCTTGAATTAAAATACCAAAGTTGACTAATTTATGGAGACAAATAGAATCAGAAAAAATAAAGGAAAAATACTGGTAAGTATTGTGAAGTTCTAACACAAAGCCAAACATTCAGATATTCTGTTAAACCTCTCAAACACTAAGCAATGGGACAGAAGTCTTCTATGATGTGATTTTAGTAGATTTTGATAATCGTCTCTTCCAGGCAGGATTAAAATAAATAAAAGCTTTATTGTTGTTTTATTTTCTCATTTCTAGCACTATTCTGGTGCAAACTAAGCAGCAAAATTGCATCAACATGTAATAATTTGAAGAAGCCTTTTCAACACCACCAACTGAACATGTACTTTTAAAAAGTGTGTTTCTACTAAATGCAAAACAATTTTCCCTTCCTAAGCAACAGCGATTACCACTGCTCACTGTTCCCTTCTGTGTTCCTCAGTTTTGCTAATCACCCATAAATTCAGCAGAGTTGAATCTCATTTCAGGAATTCTTTGAGATATCAGAGACTATTTCTGGTCAGGAATGACAGAAAGCACAGATATAAAACATTTCTGAATCTGTAACGGAGCATTTTACAAGGCATATTTCATATTATTTTAAACAGCAAAAAAAATCCCACAATTTTGATGAGAATGAGCTAGAAGACAGAATACTGGCAATGATGGAAGATCAGGCTGTCAGCGGAGGTCACAAACAGGGACTGTCAAATATCTGTATCTATACATCTTCAATATGTTACAATCCAGTAAGCTTTGTGTAACGTTCCCTCTAAGACAAAAAATAAAACGACATCAAATTATAACGCAACGTGTTCTAGAAACTGAAGTCAATTGACTTCCAATTTGTGGATACAAATATTACCCTAGTCCCACTCATTTAAAGGGTGGTAGACTTAAAAGATTCTTTCTGTGACTGTGGTAAACGTCTTGTTCAACTTAAAACTGTGCAAAGGAATGATAACTTCCAAAATCAGAGTAAGTTGGTGGGTGCTACAGGATCCATCAAAATGTGTTTTTAAATTATTTCACAATCATAAAATCTTTCCATAGAGAGTGCTTTGAAACTGCAAATTAAATATAGAGCTTCTATGAACTGTATCCATTTTTACTGGAAGCATATATTTCCATGGGGGTTCATACTATCTTCTTTGTCTAGTTACACTAGCTAATAATGCAGTGAATCTTCAGTAATAAAGTAAATGTTATTTTGACGACATTATCTGATTAAATTAAAGATGACATTAAAAGGACCATTTCAATAGGAATCAAGACCTCAAAAAGCAACTGTGGTTGAACATCCAGTCAGCTAGTCCCAGTCTTAAAAAGACAACACAATATTTCACTCATCTAAAGATTAGTGATGGCCTCAAAAATAAGTTCAGATGACATTTGACTTTAAAAAAGGTAAGTCTTCAAACTATGAAAAAATAATGCTTTATGGCTTGTGTTTTTATGCAGGCATAATTTGAATCTATTCACATAGCAACAAACATACAAATACGTAGCCAGTGAAACTGAAGCTAGAGGTTTGAGAACTGAAATCATATCTCCTGGTGCAATAAACCCCCAGAACGAAATCGAAGATGGAAGCATCAGTCACCTTCCTCACCAGGCAAATTTACCAAATTGCTACAATGATGAGAAAGCCACTTATAGATGACGGAAGAATACAGAACAGAAGAAAAACAACATTAAGCGACTTATAATTACTGGCAGTTATTTGGTGCATAGCACCAAAGTTGTTGTAAAATAAACTCCTCTTACGAGCAATACATTCACCTACATAAATCAAGCAACTGTTTGAAAATCCCTTGACTTAAGCTCTTGGAGATAGAATCTGTCTCAGGAAATGTTCCTGAATAACGTGACTGCGTTATGAATTACAGAGGCTTCACAGAAAAAGATACAAGATTACAGGTATGCAGCATTTGGGCCCCATCCTTCTCTCAGACAAAATACCACCTTCATTCACCAGGAGCTGTGACATCCCTATTCTCCACACAGAAATTCATGGTCTCTGCAAAATGACAGGTTCAGGGCAGACAGGTATGCTACTGCAGACCAGGCTCACGACCAGAGTCGTTCGTGGCAAAGCTGCTTTTCTTTGTGACCTCAAAGAGGCATCTTTGCGCTTTATAAATTGTACAGTTAACGCACGTGCACACACTTAAACGGACACCAGTGACCCCCTGTCTGCTCCAAGGTCGCACTGCCAAAGCCCAGTTATAGTTGTACCCTGCTACAAAGTAAATATATTTCACAGACTTTTCTTCCCACTATAGATATTCATAAGCCTAAATTTTCACTTTCTTCATAATCCCTATTTTAGAACAGATAAAGCCAATCCCACTGACCGCACACGAGGAGTAACCAGCTGACGGCAGGGAGGCTGACTGCAGACAAGTGTCCATCAGCAAGTGGCACAAGTGCAGGCCATCGGCCAGGACACCAGCAGACACCTCCCAATTTCTATAGCACTTACTAAGAATACAACTGAAACCACAATAAGCTCCAAAACAAAAAGTTCAAGGAATATTTATAAGCCAGGAAAACCTTCAAAACACTTCTCGAAAAAAAAGCCTTTACAGATTCGCAGGTTTGCAGGGGCATCCATAAGAACAACTCATTCAAGAGAATTTGGAGTAATAAATTCGAGAGATGAGAACCACAAATATAAAAGGCTGCCCCCATACTGCCAACGGAAAGGCGTCAATCAAAAATTGCCAAGGGTCACCAGCTGTGCTATTGAGACAAAATATTCATAGGGCTTTAAATACTACTTTAAGATAATTATTTGCAAATAATGACTTCAATGGATACTGCTATATTGTATTCACTTTAATTACAGTATATCCACAAAAAAAGGCACTGGTGGTTAAAAAAAACAGAACAGGTATTCTTTGACACGCTGGCATATAATTTATAAATCACAAACTCTTAGGGCATGAATTCTTAAGGACATCATAAATCTTACAACTACTACATAACAACAATTATATATAAAGACATTCTGTCACAGCCCTTGAAAACCACGGCCCACCACTGTTTCTAGTTATTTGTTGTCAGGGATTTGTTCTCTTATGTTCGTTCTAAATTCAAACATTTCATGCCATGTTTCTCAAAAAGCTAAAGAGTAAATTTAAATGGTAGCAGTCCCATTCAGTAAAACCAGTCATATACTTTAAAACAGACCTGCATGTATGGAATAGATTATGCAGATGATATTTGCGCTTGTGTATTTTCTCATACTTAATGAAGTAAATAGCATAAAATTTTTATTCCCATCACTGTGATAAAGTTTTTGGGAAGGGGTTTCCATTAAAATCACTGGGCATAACACTCCTCAAATGTAGCTGGAATACAAGCCATAATCAATATTGTGATTCCAGTCTCTCTTCTTCAACTGTTACTGATGTATAATTTAGAATTTTAGAGTGGGATAATTTTTGGTGACATGAGAAACAAAAGCCTTTGGTGAATTTCCCACAGTTTTTATCGAAACAGTGAAATAATTTTGGCAGTATTAAAACTGAACACATTAATTAAAAAAAATTATAGAAAGTTAAAACACAGTTTTCTTCAATCACTGAGGCCAGACATAACAATTAAATATGAAAATGCTGCATATCTTTTCATGTTTCTTTAAAGGCACAACATAACTTTCATATTAAATTCTTAAGTTTGCCATTCTTTCTTGGACAACGAGTACACATCAAAAAATCAATTAAGTAACCAAATTATTACTATGGTCTTTTGGACTGCTTCACCAAGGAACAGATATAATTAAATGCAGTAAAGTAAAAAAACTGCACAGCACTTCTATCTACCAATTCCACATCCACCAGGGTCAGTTGCTCCAGCTCCTAGATCATGCACTACAGATGACATCAGGCAATTCTAAAGACAGAGCAAAACTTTCAGCAAGGGCATCCTTGGTTTTACTGAGCATCCCAGCAGTCACAGCCCAGGTCTCTGGGGCACATTTAAGAGACTCCTTCGTTAATGAGCGCATGTCCAGCTCAGAAGCATTACCATGCCCCAATTAAAATTTTGATGTACAGCTATCAATGGCAGAGCACACACACAAACTTCGTTATACCTATCTACGCTTTAAGGTAAACCACTTTTTAAACACCAAAATCTATCTCCCAAGTGACAATTGACAATGAGAGGTGAAGTACTGTCATCAGCATAATCAAGTGAAAAAAGTTGAAATATGATTCAGAAAACAATGATACTTTTCTTGGAGAATAAGTTCACCTTACTTTGAGGTTAAGAAAAAAGCTGCACTAGATTGAAGTATTTCGTTAGGTCACCATATGCCACAGACATTCATATACCTTGAAACGTGTCTTCAGGTCAGACCATTAGTAATCACAAGCTAAATAAACAGACTGAGGAAAAAACTAAAGAATTTTGCAGGGTTGGCACTAAACTGGATTTTCCTTATGCCTAGAAAATCCAACTGAGCATTACGTAAAACTTGCAAAAACCACATTTTCAAGCAAAAGAGGGGATTATCTCAAACTGGACAGATACTTTCAGGAAGAAGCCATCTGAGTCAACACTAGGTTATTTAAACTGTTTCTCCCCTTGCAAAATTAGTTATCACACTTTCATCTGTTCCTCACATTCTTGGCTGCAACTGTTGTTACTAATGCCTTTACCAGGTCCAACTGGCCTATCTCATCATCTCAGTGAATGATACCTGACATTCAGGAACAGCCGCCACACTTTTTATAGAAAACGGATAGTCAGCACCTGAGGGGGAAATACTAGGTCTGTACATTTCTACTGATATTCCCCAAAGGGTCATCCGAAGGTACTGCTAGTACTGAAGGTCAGAGTCAAACACCTTGCATGTCCTCCAGCTGGAGTAAACCAGGGCTTGGAAAGGGGGATTAGAACAATAGAAATGTGTTCAGCTGTGAAATTAAAAGTAGGACAGCATGACATGCAACATTATGTGTTGAGCTGAGTCAAAAGCAGTAATTAGGCTAAGCTAAAATTCGAATACACTCATAATCAGAACAAATGTGTGTTTTGTGTCCATCGCACTCACTCCTCAGAACAAAATTGGTCGCCTACCCATCCCAAAGCACCTCATTACCCTCCCCATGTCCTCAATCCCATCTGCCTCCGGTGCCTCCCAGTGCCTCCAGCCCCTCCTATACCTTCTAACCATTATAACTCTCCTTGGAGTCCCTATAGAATCACCTCCCCAGGCGCCCTTAGCTCCGCCATAGCTTTACCTATATGTAGTCCTGACTGCCGGGCAGGACGTAGTGCTTGCTGCGGCCAGCCTGGAGCTGTGCCTCTGCTGTCCGGCTGGCCAGGGCACGCATGCCAACTGGCAGCCAGCAGCTATTCAGCAGATGTAAAAGCTGAATTTTTCCTACCTCTCCTGCAGCAAGAGTACTAATTTGGGCCTGCGTCTCCTGCTTATCTGCAATTTGGGAGCAACTCAGCTATCTTGAGACTTCAGACCTATTTGGTTGAAACCAGCTTGAGTTCAAAAGTTGATGGGAGGCACTGACTGACAAACATGTAGCCAAACTAAATAAGAGGCACAAAAATGCAAAACCAGTTTTGTAGTAAGAGCAGAGATGAAAATAGCACCACAGCAGCAGGTTCCAGGCTGCAAATACAGTGAAGTAGTGCACACGAGCATTGCATCATTCATCTAATTAAGCATTTGCAGTGTAGCTATAGAGAAAAAGCACATGTATGTGTAGACATGGGTGCACATTTAAACTCATAATACACTGTCTATCCCAGAAAAATGCAATGGATATATAGTGACCACAGACAAACAGGAAGACAATAACTTACTGACCTAGAGAATAACTTTTTTTAAAAAAAAAGTGAAACAACCTAATGAAATCCCACAAGATCAGAGTCTCCAAATGACTACACATTTCCCCTGCCATGTTCTGAAAAACAGCAGACTGTTCCTTTCTTTGACTCCCTGCAGCCTGTCCTTGGTCACAAAACTGTAATCTAAGAAAAAAAAAGATTTAATTGCTAGTGTTTTGTCAATGACATGATTATATATCCACTGCAAGGTAAATCGACCTGAACTGTGCCAGAGAACAATGCCCTGAAATGACTGCGGAAGCAGCCTAACATTACTTTGGGACACTTTCTATATACTTCACTTTTATAGATCTGAAATTAGGTTTTCAACTTAGAATACATAGGAAGTAAAAACTATTATAAATAGTTGATAGGTGAAACATCATTCTTTATAGTGCCAAAGACTGTAGGATATGGGGCAGACCAATTACTATACTGAGCAATGCAAAGTATTATCCGCTGGCTTTATTATAATAACAGGTTATCTGATTACAGCCTGTGTTTTCTGGCCTCAGCACAGACTACATTCTCCCATGCCACTGGTGGTACATTTTAGAAATCCCTTAACAGCTAATTCACCCAGGAAACTTGAGATTTCTGTATTGAAGCATGAAAATTAACATTCCTCATGCAAATGTCCAGTTGGAGCAGCTGTGCTCAATGTTTTCTCAACAGAACCTTCCTAAAGAAAAGGGAACACCTTTTCACTCTCCTCTGAGCTTATACTAAAAATCTTCAATTCACCGGTCTTATAACAGATGCAGAAATTTAGCTATAGGGTAAGACATAAATGCAGGAGAGTTTTTGAGTTGTGAAGCTAATGACAATGTTTCTGTCTTCGTTGCTTCAGGCACAGACAAGAAGTAAAAATGTAAGTGGCTTGAGAAACTAAAATATTTACCAAACTCATTTGCTGGCTGTGAAAAGTGGCATCCTGATTTCTCTCATTTCACTGGAGTTTTTTCACTTCTTTTCTAGATAGTTTAAATTTTTAAACAAAAGGCTAATTTATTGTCCTGTCTATTGGAAAGATTAATTTTAAAAAATGATCAGACGTTACTGAGGCTTTGAACCCCAGAAAGACTCCTTTTTCCAGATCCACACTGGTTAAAGTGTAGCGCCAGCATAGTCCAACAGCAATTAGATGACGCAGCTTTGGTATGTCAGGTTTCACAGACATGGCATGAATTTCCACAAAATCCCCTGATATTCATCAAGGAAGGCAAGTATCACAGGAAAGAAATGCAACTTCAGGACCAAAAAAGAGTTTCCTGCAAAATTTTGACCATAAAACAGAGGTTTGAAAAGTTATGGTCTGTGGGTTTGTGAAGGTCATTGGAGGGAAGGAAGACTCATAACAGTAGTAACAAAAGAAGTAAATTCAAGATGGTATTTCTGAGCACTGCTTGACATTGCTTGAAGTGGCTTGCTTTTTACAATTGACATAAATAGAAGTAACCCAAAGCCAGATTCTTGGGACAGTATCAGCCTAAATGCCTTCATAATATTACCTTTACCCATAAGTTGCTACTTCACTTTCCCCACAAGAATGGTGGTCCGATCTTGAATGGGAAGTGAGCTGTGTTCTGCGGTCATAATTAGGGAGGGTAGTGGCCCATTAAACCTTTTCACCACGAGAAGATCTACACCATAAAAATATCTGCAATCCTGTGGTTTATGGTGTACTGTTTTATAATCAATATTCATTCATAACACCCTATAAATGGGCATTTTGTAACCTGATGCTGAATTTAAACTGCACTTTGTTTAAAAAATAGTTTTGAGGGTAATCAAGGACAAAGGACAGAGTAGGAGTTTAGTGCTTCTCTACTGATATAAGCCAACATAACATGGATGACCAGCAAGAAGCTTTTCTGTCACCTGATGTGTACTGAAACCTTCAACTGGCCTTTACACAATGAAGTGTTAGAGAAGAGATCCAGTGTCTTTGAACTAAATTAGGTCAATATTATATGCAGGACAGGATTTTATGAGGGTAGGAGCAGAAAGCTGTCACTTTCTTTTAATTTCAATAAACCATACACAGCATCTTTTAAAAATTAACTAGCTCATAAAAGTTCATCAGTCTTGAATTGTAATTAATTTCTGTGTGCAGAAAGATCATTTGCCCATAGGTGTTGCTTACTCATTTAAATCAGAGCCACTGTAGTTACCTGACAATTCTATTAAAAGAGTTCTTGATGAATCCTAGCTTTATTTAACAGCTTTAAACACTGAAGCATTAAAATAAAACGGTGATACCCATACACTAACACAGGTAAAATCGTTCTCTGCCATTCATTGACTAGGTGCTGAAGCAGAACAATACGTGGGGAATTTCTGGTCTCATCTACAGTGCAGAGGTCTTCAACACCTGACACTAGCATGGAGACAAATTTCACACGTGGTGCCCTCAGAATGGATGTTAAAAAAAAAAAAGACAAATATACTATACATACACCTCAAAACAGGGGTGACAATGCTTGTCTCTCCTTATCCAAGAGAACCATTTTTATCCATTATATACACTACCGTTCAATACCTCAGCTCAGCGAGAAAAGCAATTCTTCTGCCCTAATGACATAACCAATATTATTATATATGAAGCCTTTTAAGAAATTTACAGAAATAAGATTCCATTATTTCCCGCAAGAAGCTGCTGCTATCTGTATTCAACAAGCTCCTATACAGGCTTCCCACACATTACGGGACAGAGCGTGCGTTTTTTCAGCCACAATGATCTCCTGTTTACTCTGAAAAAAATACAACGTGGCATATTGCTGAAGTGTATGCCACTTACAGCTTTAATACATATCTTTTGTGGGGCTGATAAAATGCATTTTCTCTCCCTCCTAGCATGTCTATGTGCTCAGTGAGCGCAGGAGCAGTACCCCAAGTCCCAGTGGAGCAGTGCCCGTGCTTAGGTAAGCTTACACTCTTGGTAATAGTTTCTTAGCCCTCAGCGAAATACATTTTCGCTATCACAGGAACAAGTTCTCTTAAAGCCTGTGGAAAGTCAACATCTCAAATGCCAAGCCTTCAGATTCAGGGTCCAGATACCCATGTATGTAACTGGAGCCTCCGAACTCAGAAGTTCAAAGCTTTCGTATCTTTCCAAACCGGATACAAGCAAGGCTCATTACATCTAAATAACAGTGTCTGCAGAAATTTCAGGAATAAATAGTGAGTTTGACCCTGACTTGATCTCTCAGTTTCCACTGCAGAGGAAGCTCTGAGATTCACGTTGGCAGCAACAGCCTTCCCTCATCTATGCTCTGGGCTTAATAAAGGCTTTCGTAAGCACATCCAAGAGAAAAAAATAATTGTAAAGTCTATAAGGAAATAAATACATTTTATTCAGTCTTCAATGAATTACAAGTTTTATGAACTTGTACATAAATGCTACTACTCTTTTGTCATTTTAACAACGACTCCATAAAATAAAATTAATATTAAAACCACCAAGACACTAGCTCCTTACCCCATTCATATGTCAAAAAAAAAAAAATGCCAGGCAGCCAAGTGAAGCATCTGAAGTTTAAGAAATTTCACCCTTTGCCCTGCTACAATCTACTCTTTGTTTTGAATGTGACATGCTTGCAGTGGGGTATAAACACATGGAAGGGTGTCATATAAAAAATTAATTTTAACACAGATACACAAGGAGGCAGAACTAAGCTAGTACAGGCAAGTGTGAAGTCTGAACTTTCCCAACTTTTGAGTACTGGGGATTCCAAATTAGAAATTATTTAATATAATACTATTTTATTAAATTTCTGTATAAAGTTCTGAATTTAATGCACACTTCAATATTCCATTGAAGTTTTCTTTTGTTCTATTCTTAAACACAGGCAATTTTGCTCTACTGCCATCACCTTTATCTTTCTATCAATTCTGGTCAAAACACGTTTCCCAAAATCAAGGCTTTTCTCCCTGGCTTATTAAAGGTAATGACAAGTTGCTATCTCATAGCATTCTCAAAAGTTTCCTCTCCAGAGCAAACGGATGATTTTAAAGTATCCACAAACGCACTACTGTGTAATAAATGTTGACTTTTCACATCAGGCTAGTTACAGGTTTAATAGAGACCTGCATTTATCCCAAGTGGCATCAGACTCACTGGTAAAATTATTGCAATACTGGGTTGTGAAAAAACAGAAAAAATACTGACAACACAGAAAGAACCCTCTTCCCACCCAGTACAATATATAGATGTTGTTGAGTTCAAAAGGCATCAGACAGCTTTGTTAATGCAACAAAAATAGGGTCTAGATCG
>Ga0181612_157456_pt1 | contig 13404 bp, 7 predicted proteins | sample HoacroProtozoa21_FD_119630 | JGI IMG/M metagenome (GOLD analysis project Ga0181612, IMG submission 119630) | Hoatzin crop microbial communities from Cojedes, Venezuel. Combined Assembly of Gp0051906, Gp0051904, Gp0051908 | reverse complement strand
GTGGGGGAGGGCGTTGTGGGGGTTTCTGCCCCTTGGCTTTCCTTTCGTTTTTTGCTCGGGAAAGGGGATCGCTGAGGGTTTTTAACCCTAGAGACACAAAAAATTTCCCAATTTGTTTTTTTTTTTTTAAGACTTCATGCTCTCCTGATTGCCTAGGTAAGTCTGCTGTGCTCACTCTGCCGTGCTCTCATGCCAAAAAGCTGTGCCTTGGTTTTTACAAATGTGGGATGTGTTCCCCACCCTGCTCTCAGCAGCGATGTCTCTCTCTTTCCGCTAAAGGTACAAACCTCGTGAGAAACTGAAGGTTAATTTTGGAACTCCAGAGTTCTTGGCTCCTGAAGTGGTGAACTATGACTTTGTTTCCTTCCCAACAGACATGTGGAGTGTAGGCGTCATCACGTATATGTTGTGAGTAACTCTGGGAGGGGTCGCAGCGATGGCACCAAAGGCTCTGCGAGAGCAGAGCACGAGTGCAGCAACCACTGAGCCCTTCTGGCTGTTACTCCTCCTAAGTCATTCTGTTAAAAAACCCAGCCTTTAATGCAAGGCACCTTGCTGTGCATGCAAAGTTTCTAAACAACAAATAATCTTTTTGATAAATATGTAAGTGTTCTTCACCTGTACCACCTCTTTACCAATGTAAAATGGGTCAGGTCTTTGTTTACTCATAAAAGTTGCCTAAAGCATGTCAGAATTTTCATTTTGATTGCGTTCTTGAGGACTTTAATTTTCAAATTAGCAATCTGTTCATTTTAGTAGCTTGGACTTGGTGTGCATCTGCACAGAGGAATTAATGTTGGGTGTTAGGCCATGGGCCTAAAAAATGTCACGTCACAAACAGGGCTGAAAGTTCTCTCTGATACCTGGATGGCGGCCATGGACAGCTTGACTGCCCAAAGCCTCTGCTTTCTGATGCACTGACTTTGCATCTCAGAATCTTTCACAGACGCTTTCTGTGAACTGGATACATTTCTGGTTTGAATTTGTATGTTAGCCAAAATACATCTGAATGAAGTAATAAACGATTGAAGCAATAAATCTGGGCTTAGAGACTAATATTAAAAAGTACGCTATTGTTCGGAATTCTGTTTAATTCAAGCCAGATATGGATGTGGGCTTTGATTTAGAAAGCTCTTGAGTCCCCCTAGCTTTGCTAGCCGGGAAAGCACTGAAGTACGCGCATAGAGCCCCGCTGAATTAATGTCCTCAGGGATCCACTAACAGTGCTCCCTGACAGCTGAGAGCTGCCGGAGAGCAACGCTTTATTGCTCCGGACTGTTGGCTTATCTTGGCAGGGATTGAGAAGTGGAACCCACATAGCTGAGAGTCATCTTCTCCATAAGCTAACAATCACAAAGCAGAGGATTCACAGAATGAAAAACGCATCTTGCATATAACAACTACTCACCTCCCTCCCATTCCTTCTTTTTTTTTTTTAAGGCTTAGTGGCCTGTCCCCTTTCCTGGGAGAAACTGATGCAGAGACAATGAATTACGTAGTCAATTGCAGCTGGGATTTTGATGCAGAAGCATTTGAACAGCTATCGGAGGAAGCTAAAGACTTTATTTCCAGACTACTCGTGAAGGAGAAAAGGTACCTCTTTGTCTGATGGTGAGGACAGTAGCACCTAATGACATTAAGTTCCTCCTAGCCAGCTGTTTGGATTGCAGCCAGCAACAAGAACTTCCTACGTGACATTTTTGTATGCTGTATCTGTGCTTGCTGGGCAGTTCCTCAGTGATTCAGAAGCCCCTATTTAAAAAGAAAATGTCTGTGTCCCTTGACTGCAGAAAGTTGCTTTTCACAGTAGCATCAGTACAGGCAGAACAGAGGAAATCTGGGAGGATCTGCTGTGTAGGGATCTGTCTTTAGTATTCCTTCTCTGAGCAAAAGCTATTTCTATTTGAGCAAAAGCTATTTCTATTGTTACTTTGGATTCTCACAAGCCCTGACATAGATTGCAAAAATGCCTCTTGAATGCCATGGAGGATGAGTGGAAGCTGCAGCTGTGAAAATGTGCATTTGTTCTTTTTTTAAAGTGGGCTACATGCATTTGGTAGATATTAAGGAGCATTTGGGGCTTAACTCTGCATGTGGCTTCTCAGTCTTGGCTCCACTGAAATAAAAAGTGATTGCACATATGAAATAACAGGAGAGAATGAGGACGATATTGATGTCAAACCATGGCTATGGGGTTGGGCGAGTGAGTAGAGAAATTTTTCTCTTGCTGAGTTTTTTGATACAAAACTAATCAAAACAGGAAATGATGCATGCAGTAAAACAGATTGTGTGTTCGAGGGGAATTCAAAGGAGTGTTTAGAACATTAACAACTTCCAGATCATTACCCAAATCAGACAAATCAGTTCTAGTACTGATTACATTTTGAATAATAAGTCATATGAAAAGCTAAGAATAAATGGAACTTTTGCATATTGCCAGCCAGAGACAACAAAGGCTTTTTTCTCAGACTGCGGTGGTGATTTGCTAGGAGACCGTCAACTTTGCTTTGGAGTCTTCTATTTTTCTGTGGGAATAGGGACCCCAGAGGGACGCTAGGCAAAGTCTGGTTAGAAGCTGTGAATGAAAAGGCTATGCAAGAGACGAGTATTGTCAGTGAGATGCGAAGGGCAGCAATTAGTTGGCCCAGTTGTTCCCAGGGTGTGTGCACAGCCTGCGCTCTCCTATGGCCGAGGCACCTTGGCCATGCTACGACAGTGGGTCTGATCTCGAGCAAGATCCGTACCTACCTCCCCTGACCCAGGAGAATAGGTGTGAGCAGGCAGGAGTCGTCTCTTCATCATCTGCTCCGTGGCAGCTCAGACAAAGCTCGGGAGTTAGGCAGAGGCTTTTGTTCTGAAGAAAGGCAAATTAAAACTTTTTCTCAACACCTCTCTCCCAAGACTTCCTCTGTTACCATATATTTTTTAAAGCTTTTTGGATAGGCCTTCACATTTGGGCCCATTGTTGAATGTCAGGAGATATCTGTATCTCTATTTATATAGATAAAAATGTATGCTTAGCTTGATCCAAGTTTAGGATGAATAGACAATTGTGCTTTTTAAATGTGAGCCACAAAATAAACCTGCACTGTCAGGACAGACAGGTAACATTACAAATCTTATTTTTCTGTATGCACCGATTCTCTTGGCAACGTTCTCCATTCACTTAACAAAATGATACATGAACTGATGAACCTGTACAGCTGTTCCTTCAAAGAAAAAAAACATTCCCCAAACCAAACCCTAAAAAGGCAAAATACAGTACTTAGCCACAGCTCAGTCAACCCACTGCAGCCCCACCAGCAGCTTTTTATGCCACTTGCCCCTTACAGTGGAGAGTGCAGGATGTCATTAGCATCCTATGCATGGGGATGAACGTCTCAGGAGGCATCTCCGCTCACTTGTGTTGGTTCATTTAAGACAGTTCCTTTGATTGGTAATACTGAGCAGCACAGGGCACCAAGAAAATGGCTGTCGGGTTGCTGGGTTTACAGATTTCCTCTCCCGCAGCTGCCGGATGAGTGCAACGCAGTGTCTGAAGCACGAGTGGTTAAACAATCTGCCTGCCAAAGCCAAGAAGTCCAAGCTTCGCCTGAAGTCCCAGTTGTTGCTGCAGAGTTACATGGCTCACAGAAAATGGAAGGTAAATAGATAAAGCCTGGCAAACCTACTTCCAGAGGGACAATTAGCTCCGTGTAGGCAGAGACATTTCCTCCTTTTTTGCCTATTGGCTCACTTTTGCCCACAGGCTTCTTTCTTGTAGATATGAGTTTGGGAAGCCTATTTTCAGTTGCAAATTAAGTTTTTGCTCCTGCAGAATGATACTGCTTCTATTTTTAGCAAGTTTGGTTTCAATTTTTACTCCTCCTGACTGGTGTTTAGAAGTTTTACAGTTTTTCTCCTGACAAGTTAAGAGGCTTGAGATGCTACTTAGCTTATATTAAATGTTCTTTCTCTGCATATTGGAGTTTGTTGTTTTTTTTTTCCCCATTGACAGCAGTTGCCTCATCCTGTTGTCGCTGTGGATTAGGGTTACAACATAAGGCAGTTCTGTGCCTCATGCTGCAGAGAGTAAAGTCTGGGAGAGAGGAAAAAATTCGGCTTAAACCCATCCAGAGAGCCCTCTGGACCTTCCTGATAACCTCATGTTCCTTCAGAGCTAAATTTTGGATGAAGAAGTGATAGATAAGACTTTCTGTTGAAGCCTGTATTGGATTGTAGATACTCAATCCTGGAAGGTGAACACAGTGCTCTTGTTACAAATAAGCCTGTGGAAATGTGAGAAAAACTCAGTGAGGACCATTTCATTTTCTTTTGTCACTGGAGAACTGTAATCCTTGCCAAGGAGTTAAACCAGAGGCTTACACTTTTCCCACTCCTGCACTCCAGCTGTTTGGTCACAGACTTCTGCACTTGCATTTAAAAAAAAATGCATAATCTAAAGACATATCACTATATAATTTGTAATAATGCTGCAGAAGTTCACAGTACCAGCAGTCTGTTCTGCAGTAACCAGTGGCTCCCCAGTACAAAGCTGTTCTGCACTGCAGTCCACACAAGGTGCGGGTCACTAGAGGGAAATGGGTAATGGATTTTCTTTTTTTCTTTTTTTTTGTCCTCACAGAAGAAAAATCCATGTCAGTCACAGAAAAGGTGCTTTACCTCAGTTGCACTCACACTTGGACTGTTCCGTTTTGTTCACAGAAACATTTTTATGTGGTGGCTGCTGCGAACAGGCTGAAGAGATTTCAGAGTATGTCTGTTAAGCTTCCATAAGCTTGTATGAAGCATCTACCACTCCTGGAGATGGACATGAAGCCATGGAAGAAGGACTCTATCTTCAATAATTTATACTCCTTTGTTTTATAACATAATACGTGAGGAAGACAGATGCAAACCCTTATGTGTGTTAGTGCTAAGGCTCCAGAAGTGCCTTGAGGCAGAAGCACTGAAATCATCTCTAAAAGCAGAAGCTACCTTGTTTGTTTTTACAAGTTTTTAGTTGTTGTGCATACTGATGGGAAAACATGGCAGTTACTGGGGCTGACTTCTTGCTGAAGGCTTTGATTATGCAGAGTATTTTTGGTATGTTCACACCGGAAACCACCTTGTCGGTTTTCTGGTCTCTCACACCAAGCATGGGATCTCTAATGACTTTCTTCATGACTGATGGATGTCATCAATTTTAGAGCACTGCCACAACAATGGCACAATTTTTCCCTCAGGTGTTTATTACTTAGAACAAATGATATCAGATATCATTTTTTTCTACCATTTTTCCAAAAATGTTTTTTTTTCCCCCCAGACGTGATGATGATTCAGTGCAGCTACTCAGAGTTGAATGGTCTTAGTTTGTTGGTATTTTTTATTCTACTCTCTCCTTTAAAAAATAGTCACTGCATAGTTAGGAAATAGGAGGAATCATGGTTTGAAAAAACTTAAGCAGTTGGTCCATTGCTGCTTTTTCTTACGGTGAGTTGAATTGAGGTGAATTGACTGAACTTTTGGAAGGAGATAAGCGGTTTTTATCTAACGACCATTGGGTCTATGCAAAAAGATCTCATGTTGTCCAGAAAAGATGAGATTTCCAGGCATCATTTTATGTGTATTTAAAAATAAGTGCTTCTTATTGGCTCTGAGTGCAGCCCTTAGTTTTGTTAAGTTTTAGTTCGAGGATTTTTTCTCCTCTCTGACAATTTTAATGAAGTCTGAGAAGTTGTTATGGTGTGATATGCAAAATAGGTTTTATCGCTGTTCAGTGGCAGGGAAATGGTGTGTTGCCAGACTCTGCCTTTAGCCCAGTTAGGATGCTGAAGCCCTTTTTTCTCCCACTTTGCTCTTGAACATTAAATGTTTTCTTCACAACACTAACTTATTTTGCATTTTAAACTTTTTCCTGATGTATAAAGAGTTGGAAACACTTGCAGTCTCTCAGCAAAAAGCACAACATTATTTATTAAACCTATGGTTTCCTTTCTTCCTGTTCTAGATTCTGCAAAACTCAGTGTGAGCTGGATGGGCTTGTAGGAAAAACAAACTAATACTACTAATCCTACTAAAACTAGCTTTAGGCATCAAACCACTGTAAAGCTCCCTTTAACTTCATGGAGTTTCACGTCCCTTGAATTAGCAAGAGCGTTGGTTGCTAATAAAGAGGTTTGTAAACCTGGCTTACCCTGGTCTTAGTTATCTTTTCCACTCTAGTGCTTCTCACTTTGCAGAGTCCTGAATTCTGGACTTCTGCAGCATTTCCAGAATTGAGACAGAGCATAATTAATAAAATCAAGTGAAATAATCTTGACAATGTATCACCTTCTGTGAAGGCCCACTTTTGTTCATGTTTTCCTTCCAAAGTGGTTCTGCATGATAAATGTGATTATATTAATTGGTCTGTATATTTCTGAATTAATACTAATAAATGCCATTAAAGTGGAACAAGCCTATTCCTCAATTTTGGTTTAAACCCCCTCACCAAACAAACCTGAAAGCATCTCTGAGCAAGTCTTAACAACAGAATGCTAACCTGAGGACCCTCTACTACATAATTAGATCAGACTTTAAATGGTAGACATCTTGTTACAGCACTTACTCAATGTGAGTTAATTACCCAATATTTTCTCTGCACATCAGGCATGTTTGGAGTCTGTTCCCCGATAGTTGCTGTTGTATTTCAGAACTCTCATCTGGAATGAAATTAGCTCTTGCTAATTAAAGTAAAGTTGGCTCAAGTGATTTCCTTTTTAATGCATTGGGAGGAGAAGTGAAAGGAAAATGGCCAGTAAGTTCTAATTTTCTAGTTACTATGTGCTGCTTCCTCCATTTTTGTAAGAGGGTAACACATGGATGCTCTCTGCTGTCTTGTATGTGTTTCCTCTCCGTTTTCCACAAAGAGAAGGTGCATCTGACTGGCAGGATCGCTCTTTCATTCCTAGTAGGAGGAGATCCCTTTAGATTCGGCAGCCATCACATGGTTCTGCAGTACCATGAAGCCCACCTCTGCAGCCTTAGGGGGTGTTTCACCATGTCTTGTGCATTTTGCTTGGGGATATATGAAACAACTAGAAGGATGAACCGCAGCTGACCTGTGAGTCACTGGAACAGTCAGTGTGGCAAAAGGAACTGGCCCCATACACTGCTGCAAAAGCAGTCACTGATAGCAACTGTTGTAATCCTGGCGTGATCAGTGTCACTGGGTGAGCAGGGACCATAACAGCAGTGAGGCATTTGGCAAGCTGTTAAGTGACTGTTGAGAAGAAGCTCAGATGGGAGCAGTGTTTCAAATCTAAATGCCCAGACATGAGATAATTTATCTTGCTTCATATGGACACCTAGAGTTTTCTGGGCTGTTCTGAAATGAGGGTTTAGGAAAGTTAACTTCCCTTTGCACACTCCAAGCAGAAAACGTGCATGAGAAATGGGCAGCAGACATGGACTGGTTTTGTTCTAGTTACACCAGCCCTGTACTATTAGAAGCTGTGATTTTCCTTCAAAAAGTAGTTAACACAAGTTGTAGTTTGAGTAGCTGGGATGAGTGTAGGACCGCAGAAGTTGCCTCTAAGAACTACAGGGCAGGGTGCACTTTCCACTGATTTTGTGACTACAAGATGCAAAAAACCTGTATTACCCAGAAAAGATCCTTGTTCCCTGGATATCTTCCTCTTTAAAGCACAGGCATCTCCTCTACGTCTTTTATTTTGCGCTTTATGGGTTTTTTTATAAGTGACAAGTGCCAAGGAGCTGGTGTCATAATACAAAGCTCTTCCTTTTACTGCCTTTATTGTTTCTTGGAATATTTGGGACCCCTTACAAGCACAAGAGACTTCAGTTCCATACAGGTCATAAAAATAAGTCAAATTCAGTGACTAAACAATATTTCTTCAACAGTTAAAAATAGTAAAAAAATATCAGTCTATTAATTCCTCTGCTGGTGTTGCAGTTTAACAAGGCACCATTAGTCCCCTCCTTTTTTTCACTGACTCCATCCCGCCGGGGCACAAGGGCATGTAACTTACAACTTATTTACACTCAACACAACATTAGCATGTTACCTGCTTCCTGCAGCAAGAGAAAGGAAGCTATTCTACCACCTAATGCCATAGCTGCTTAGGCACCAGCCTGGAGGGTAGTCAGACAGGCTTCTTGTAAAATCACCTCAATTCTGGTGTCATTTACTAAAACGAACATTCTTAAATACTTAAAAACTAGCACATAAATAAAATTAGCTGGCTATGAGGCAGCCATCACTTCTGTGCTACTGGAACTCTTGTTAGAGCAGAGGCAGAGTTAAAATCATGACCAAGCAGCAGTGACATTACTAGGTGGCACTACAGAGCCAGTACTCCTACTTGTCTCTCGTGCCTTAGCAGCGTTTTCCAGGATTTTCTTTTTCCATTCTTCATAGTCTTGCTTTGTTTCAGTCTTTGTGCGTTTACATGGCATCTCCTCATCATCTTCAGATCCTATGAGAGAAGAATGAGAAAGTCCATGACCGGCCATCACGGGCAAGATGTTGCTGGCAATAACCATGGCAGCGAGCAAACGTGCAGACACAAGCACAGGGTCTGTCACGGTATTATCTAACCCTGTGGTGTGCTGCTCCCCTCACCTGCTGAACAGTCACCTCTTCACCTTTGTGTCTGAACAGAAGAATTGTCCTTAATTTTACTAGGACTACTCGGTATAATCACCACTGTGCTTCTGCTAGGTGCTCTTTGTCCTTTTCTTAGCCAGTGGTTTGCAGCATGGAGTAAGCTGCTGTGAACTGGGTGTTATGGCATATGACACACCTAAAACATAGGACACAAGAAAGGGGAACGAAGCTGTCAGGGGAAGTTCAGGTTGCACATTAGGAAAAGGTTCTTCACTGAGAGAGTGACTGGTCACTGGAACAGGCTCCCCAGACTCGTGGTCATGGTGCCGAGCCTGTCAGAGTTCAACGAGCATCTGGATGATGCTCTTAGTCATACGGTTTAGTTTTAGGTAGTCCTACGAGCCACAGGGAGTTGGACTCAACGATCCTTATGGGTCCTTTCCAACTTGAGATATTCTATGATAAAATATCATTAAGGAGCAGTAAAGCTCAGGACTGCTCTAGTGAGCTAATTTTCATTCATAACCAAGCACAACTTACCATCTTCCTTCTCGCAGTGCTCCACGTTGTTGTTCAAGCTTTCAGGTGTCTCTGCAGCCAGCGGAACATCATCTTCTGAAAAAATAAGTAAGTTGCTTTACTTCTGAATGCTGTTTGGGGCCCTAAAGGTGTTGTTCCACATGCAATTCTCTGACAGGAGTGCCACCTTCCAAAAGTATTGTCTCCCAGTCACAGCAGTTCCTTGGTCCAGACATGCCCAAGCTGTACGTGCAGATGTGCCACCACACTTCAAGGCTTGCACAGACTGGTTGGCTGCTTTAACTAGCACTGCCACTGCATTTGTGACTATCATGTTGATACCCCCAAAAAACAGTGCTGCTCTTTTCTTGATTTCTCACGCAGGATTATCAGTTATTTCTTCCCCTTCTATCCCATTTCCACACTTTGTATTATTTATGCCCACAGCACGCAGGGGGCTGTCCATGTACACAGAAGCACACTCTTCCCTGAACTGATACAGAACCTCCCAGCTGCCTTTAGCTGCTTGAGAGGTGGGGTAAGGTTTTGAGATTTTTATAGGGCACTGCACTATGGAAGGTCCATGCCTAGGGAGAGAGCAGCAGCTTTGGGTTTGGATACAGGCAGCACATTCCAGAAAACTTCATGATACAAAGCATGAAGCAAGGGGTACTGTCAGTGGGAGAGTAAGAATGAAAGCCTGGGAAAGGAAAAAGGAGATAAGGAGGAAGGAGCAGAGATCTAGGACAAGAAGACGTGTGTCATATTTCAATCTTCCTCCTCCACAAAAAGGAGTGCAGAGAGAACTGCAGGTTCAACAACAGGCAAGAAAGATTCCTCGTGTCTGTCCACTGTATGTGGAGGGATGGTGTCAGGTAATGGCTGAATTACTACCAGAAGAGCAAGGCTTAGGCTTGTTCATCCTGCAGCGGGGAAAAGGCAAACACAGAAGTGAGTCAGTCAAAGCAACAGAGGTAGCAATATGTTCATGTTAATTTGCGTGTCACATTGCCATGTTAGCAGGATGCGGAAAGCAAGCAAGAAGGAGGAATCCAAGATTGGTCAGGTAGTATGGGAGAAGCAGGGAATAAATTGCAACAGCAAAGAATATAAGGAGCAGTGAGCATCTGAGAAGAGAGGAAAATATTTATTTTTTGGCCTTGCCACGTGCTAAGCTGTTGTGACTTCCCCAGAAGCAATTACTGTGACTGCGAACTGGGCTGCAGGAAATGTGTTGGAATGGATGGGCATTTTTGGCCGAAAGGAGTGATCAGACTGCAATCACTAGTGGAAAAGGATGGGGCACCGTGAGGCCAGGCGATGGGTACGCTGTCGTACAGGGATAAAGCCAAAACACTTACTGCTGAGTTGCTGGCTCATCTTCTCCAGCTGATTGCACAACCGGTCAAATATAGCTTTTTTCACCCCAGATGTAGCCAGCATTTTAGTTTTGTCCACTTTTAGCTTCAAACACCTAAAAAAGAAAGTTAAGTTACCGCTGTATAAAGCAACACTCCAGCAATTATCACTCAGGTGAGGTGACGTTTGCTGTACCAGCACTGCCTTCGGACTAGGCAGGCATGCTGAATGAATCAGCTGCTTACACTGTAAGCACTGTGTCTGTGCCTCGCCAGGTGTTTTAGCCCATAAAAGATCCCTCAAGCTATACTCACCTGCATGCAGTGAATAGTGCAGCTGTTATAAAAAGTGGTTTTGAGAAATCAAGGTCCATTTGCTGTGCTTCAGAGAGGCTGGACTCATACCTGAAGAACAATAAGAGACACAATTCTGTAGTGCATTTGCCTCAGATGTTTAGATGGATATGTCACATGGTACTCGGCAGTTGAACAGGTCTCCTGTTGGATCACTTGGTCCTTTGCAACCCAGTCAAGCAGAAACAGCTGCTACCAGCTGAACAGAGCAAAAGAGAGTAGGGAAGAGAAGGGAATTAGGATCACCTCCCCTTTTTAATTATAGCTATTTAAGTTAGGGATCTGGATTAAGGCATGTCAGTAAAACCTACTTCTTGTGCTCCCCATCCACACAGCACTTCTCTCTACATTACATCTAAAAGTTACGATGAGATGCTTTGCGTAAATTCACCTGATACTAAAGGGTAGAATTATAGTTTCTTTGATTCCTCTAATATGTGTATTCCACAGATGAAGGCTTCAATATAGAAAAAGATATGATGGACATGCAGCACTGAAGAATTTCATTTTTTATTTTCCACCTGTCCCCAAGCTATTTTTTATAGTTTGTATTAAGCACTGACAAGCACACACAGACTTTGTTCACTGACCTGCAACTCAGAATATTCTAAATCCCTAACAGCATTTAAACATGTGTTATCAGGGTGACAGCACTCCGGAACAGAACTTTTCAGTGATTGCTCTTGTTAAAGTAGATGTTAGAGTGCAACATCTTAGTCAGATCTGTTGAATCTCCATTGAAGTGTTCTACCGACTGTTTTTACAGGTAGAGTAGTGTGCACTGTAAGAGATCCGCTTCTCCAGAAGGGAGGATTTGTTTCTATTAAGCATTACTTCTGAATTGTAACATCAGTAGCAGTGGAATGGAAGACAGTGTGATGCTATGGACAAATACAGGGACTAAGAGTCCTGTATTTTTTTTAAACTATTCCCAGTTGAAGAACTGGGACTCGGACAACAACTTACTGAGACTACCCCTTTCCAACATGTATTCTAAAGAGTGGCCTAGATAAATGGCTGCATTGTTAGTGCTCAGAGCTCACCTCACCACTCCCAGTCAGTGGGAGATACCTGGCCCTTCAACCCACCAAGCTCTTTACACATCTAAGGAACAAAGAATCTCACTAGCGGTTACCAGTCTGCTCATGAGAGCTTCCTCACCTCTGCAGTATTTTTGAAGCGGTGCTCACTGCCTCTGTGCAGCAGAATTGCACAGCCAAGTCTCGCATTCCCAGCCTGGGGTTCATCTCTAGCAAACACTCCAAAGACTTCACGGAGCTCTGGTAGGTTGTCTTGTTCAAGCCGGAGAGTTTAACAAAATAGCTCTTTTAAGAAGACAAACCCCAAGAATTAGTAAGATTCCTTCCCGACACCTTATTCAGGCAACCAAAAGAGATTAGGGAGAAACTACACACCACCATAAAAGTTCTATTGCTATATTAAACAAACATGCGCAATGAATTATGTATGTTTTCACTGCACACTGAAAGATTAACCACCTAGGAATGCCACATCTTTTAATGCAGTGTTATTTTTAGACTGTTTCACTGGAAGTGAGGTTTGTCTTTTCCATGTAATATGACATGGCCCTTTGAGCACAAGGTGGTGAAAAACAAAGGCAACCAAGACCCGGGCAGCTTGCAGAGCTGAGCAATACTTTCATGCTGCTGCTCATGGGGTCAGGTCCAATTAAATTCTCCTCTGTCTGTGAATGGACAATCACGAACATCTTGTACCAGACATTAATTTGGCAGCTCAGTGCCATTTACCCGGCAGGTCAGCAGATGGAGGTTTACAGCTGCCACTATAGAGAGGGATTCCCTGGAGCCAGTGCTCCCCTCCCACAGTAAGGGGGCCAGATGTTAAATTTAACATCCTTGCTGGTAGTTTATTTGTTACTAAAAGAACTGAAGTCACAACAAAGCAAGCTCAGCTTGTGAAGTGACTATGACACTGAGCTCCATTTGCCCTCTTTTGAACTCTGAGTAGTGAAAGCTCTAACTCTGTGCTTAGCAGCACGGTGGGTCTCGGGTAGTGTCAGCTGTTATTATCCCTTTCCTCCTCCCAGCACACACTGCACAGAACAACCATTTCAGTGGACTGGGGGAGCGCGCACCAGCCAGCCGAGTCATACCCTGCGTCTTACTCTGTCAACTGGTTGTTTCATGAAACTAGCTGCCAGGTCCAGGCACATCACGGCGCTGCTCGTCGCTGTCATCTGAGCCACCAACCCCGTGCACTTCACCTGGGACAGCCGCAGATACTCCTCGGCTTTTCTGCAAGACACCAGCACGCCGAGCCCTCGTGACGCAGCCGCAGGCACCAGGCGGCACGAACGGCGGGGCAGGACCCGGCCCGAGGTCTGCCCAGCCCAGCACCCCGGCGCGGGCCTCGGGAACGGGGTGCGAACCAGGACGGCGAGCACGGCGTACCAGCCCCCGCCCGCTCCGCTAACGAGCCCCGCGGGCCGCGGCTCCTGCCGCTGGGCCCGAGCAGGAAGCCAGGCCGGCCCGCCGCCCCAGCGAGGAGCCAGCCACCGCGGACCGCGGAGCCCGCGCGGCGGGGCGCGTGCTGCTGCGGCTG
>Ga0181612_122974_pt1 | contig 13404 bp, 9 predicted proteins | sample HoacroProtozoa21_FD_119630 | JGI IMG/M metagenome (GOLD analysis project Ga0181612, IMG submission 119630) | Hoatzin crop microbial communities from Cojedes, Venezuel. Combined Assembly of Gp0051906, Gp0051904, Gp0051908 | reverse complement strand
TCGAGACCCGCCTGGTCAAGGTCCTGTGCAGCCTGCTCTGGGTGACCCTGCTTCGGCAGGGGGGCTGGACTAGATGACCCACAGAGGTCCCTTCCAATCCCCAACACTCTGTGATTCTGTGATTCCCTGGCCTTCCCCGCCACCCGCCGCTACCACACACAGTTGCTGGCTATTTATATACGTGATGAATATGATTCAGAATTAAACCCGCCAGGAAGACACCAAATCTTTCAACCTAATAATTAAAAAAAGGAATAGAGCGTGCTTGCTTTGTTTCGTCACCACATGAAAGAGGACGATTTGTTTTTATTGTGGTTAGCTTAGTAGTAACAAACAAAATGTTTTACTCCCATCCGTGAAAAGCAATCCCGCCCATCTTTACGGGCTTCACCGGCAGCGTGCGGGAGTCGGGAGCAGCACGCACGGGCTTTCAGCCAGCACGCGGCCGCAGATCCAGCGAGACGGGTGACAGCAAGGGCGCTTTCGGGCCACGAGCCCAAGCACTGTGCGGGACCCGAGAGGGAAGAACGCCGATCTTTAGCGCGGGTCCGTGCGGCGCTCCGGGCCTCGGGAGGCAAACCCTCCGGCAGCACTGCCGAAGCGCCCTGGCAGGAGCCCGCTGCTGGGCGGGACGTGCGGGGCGAGGGACGTCGTGAGGTTTTTGTGGTGTCATTGGGTTGCTGCTTGCGTGAAACAGAGTGGTAGATAGTTTATATCGCCAGCCTTTTAGCAAAGCTCGCAGGCATGGCTCCAGCTGTGTGTGTCGAGGCTAATCTCAATTACAGCTTTGTCGCTGCGGGGATGGTCTGGAAAGTGGCGACTGATCGCTATGGCTGAAAGCTTCCCATCTCGATCTTTACCCCCACCAAAGATCCCAGTTCATTCAGCGTTCGCTGCAGCCCTTCCACTGTGGTGGCTCTTTCGTTTTTCCTGGTTCTGTTGTTCGTCTAGGCCTCTCACACAGCAGCAATCAAGGAAAAAAGTCGATTTCAAAACCAGAGAACTGGATTCTCTTAAAATGAGATAATAGTGAGGGAATTCAGGAAGAGCTGCACTGGCATTCCTTTAAAATCTTCCCACCTGGGAAGATGGTTATTCAGGTTGATGGTGATAGCTGAAATCGCTACGTGGCGGAAAATTTTGTCAAGTCTCATCAAGGAGGGTTTCCAAGTGGCCAAGGACTCTCGGTGCAAGGAGGGAGGAACCAGAGAGGCCACCGAGGTCTTGTACTATTTACATTTTTTGCATCATTTGCTCTTGGAAGTCCCTTTCCTGGGATTCTAATCAAAAGCTGTTGGAAAACAGTTGTTCTGATCAAAACCTCATGACAGCCCTTTCTTCTAAGTAGCCATAAAATGACTTTTCCTTCTCTGCCTTTGTTTTCCTCCTCAGCTCTTCTGGTCCATGCATTTTGAGTTTCATAAATGCAGGAGGAAGACTGCAGTATCATGTCACCGAATGCTGAAAAGGAGGGAAGGAAAAGAGAAAGAAGAGGGAAGAAAGCCAAAACGACTTACATGAGGAAGAGAAATGGAAGGCAAAGGATGGCGAGGGGGAAGGTAACCAAGACCACCAGGAGGAATAAAGCGTGGGAAAGAACTGGAGAAACCAGAGCAAGGGGTGAGTATCATTATAGGTGGGAAAGGGAAGAAATTGAGCAACAGACAGTTTTTTGTATTTTTTTCCCCTTGGTTCTTGTCAATGGAAGTCAGCGAGGAGTAGGCTCCAACAAATGCCTCAGAAGGGGCTGGAAGGCAAAACTACCCAGAGATGGACATGTGTCTGTCATTAATAATGGAGAGGATTGCAGCAGGTGTAAATAATTTGAAACAGTACCGGGTAACTAGAGTATCAATAACAGTAAAAATGCAGCAGCACAGGATGGCCAAGGCTGTGCCTTGCTGGTATCCAGGGTAATGGATGGTTCTGAGTAGGTGATTAGGGAGCTCGCTCAGTTTCTGCTCCTGGCTGTTAATGGTTGCTTGTGTACTTTAATATCATATGGTAATCGGCTAGAAAAGCAGTCTTGTAACAGGGATTGAAATTCAAATTTCCCCGCTCCCGGCGAGACACTTTAATTGTTGTCTTGGAAGTGATGCCTTGCTTCCCTGGCCCAGGGAACGTGCATTAGTTTGTTCAGAACAACAGCCCTTCAGCAGGCACAATGAAAGGCGTCCCTCCCAGCTAGCCTCTGGCCTGGTGACGAAGGGAATTCCCTGGGAAGTGCCAGGTAGGGGTTCAGTGTTGTCCTCAGGACTCTCCGGGTCTAAGCTCTACCTTTTTAGCTGCTGAGAGGACCTCTGCTTTCTCCTGTCATGCCTTGACAGATGCCAAAGTCTAAGTGCAGACCCTGCTGCAGCAAAACTCCAGCATTAAATGCTTTAGGTGCCAGGAAGGTTGTAGCTGCAGGGTCAATGGCCGGCAACTCGGGTGCTTCTCACGCTGTTAGAGATTCTGGTCCCAGGCACAGACGCTTCTGGTGTGGTGGGGAGTGGGGGCGCCTGGCTAGGAAACTGGTGCCAGAACTTGGGGGCTGCAGCTCTTAACACTGCAACAGCTTGGCCTGTGGTGGATTTATAGTCTGTGATAAGCCTTGTCTTGGCTGTATTTGGGAAAACACCATGTTGTGGATTTGTTCATGTTACACAGCGGTGTGCTCACCGGCAATTCTCGGCATCACGAGCCTGACTTCCGTCAGATAAAATTCCAGCAGGCTGGAGGTAAATGTGTTTTGGTTTTTTTTTTTGTTTTGAGGTGGGGAGAGGGCCAGTGGAGACATGTAGTGAATGTCAATAACTATATTTACTTTCTTTGGCAAGTGCTAAGTACTGTTCCCCTTTGTTTGCTTATGCAGACTACATTTAAAGTATTGCATAATATATTTCTGGAGGCCAGTGCCAATTTTGGTTGAAGAAAAGTATAGCACCACAGTTGAAAGTCTTCATTATCTTCTGAGGCTCAATTACTAATCAGTATTCTTTAATTTTTCTTACCACACACTTCACATCCACATGACTTCTTCTCTGCCCAAGGCCTATTTGAATAAAATTGTATACTTCTTGCTTTGACAACGCACTGATGATGTATGCTAGAGAAAATCATTAGGAGCAGTCCTGCTGAAAATGTTGATGATATCTCTGGATGGTAATTTGGGCTCAATACTGCAACTTTACTGGTGGTTTTACCTGTGATGGCTAGAAGTGAAATCATTCTAAGAACACTTGGTATTTCTCCTCCACAGTTCAGAAAAGAATCAGACAGGCTGTGGGTATCCCCCAAAAAAGTATTGGTGAATAGATCATAGATCTCTGCGCTACACTAATCCTTTAAGTAATTTTTTTTTTTTCATATGCTTTTCACTAAAGCAAAGTTCAGTCCTCAGCTTATAAACAGCACTGGTGGAGAACTAGAAAATACTCTTAATGCTTCAACCATTAGACTAATTGTAGTTCACTTGATTCCCTAATGTAATAAAACTCTTCCTTTTGTGGGCCATTATCTGTTAGATAAGCCCCTACATTGTATGTGTTATTAATTATTTATTCCTTCCATTATTCTTAAATGCACATTAAAGAACTGGCTTATAGTTTCTAGCACAATTCATAACAACTCTGTTCAATAACTTTTGGAAGCACTTTCTGAAGCTAAACAAAGTAATAAGGAAAACAGTAAGTTTTGTCTTCTATGGAGTGAAGATATCAGTTTCAACATTTTATTCCTATTGATATTTTGAGAAACCTAGATAGATTCTTTTTTTTTTCCTCTAAAGGAAAACACCTTTTCTTCTAAAAGTCTTTGTTAAGATCTTTCTGTTCAAGGAACCAGCTGTGGGAAAGAAACGAAAGTGAAGACAAAATTCCACGAAGACACTTGCACAGACCTATTTGAAAGCATTTCTTGCCAGGAAGCAAGCGCTCCTGAGCCTTTAAGGGCTGTGCCTCTGCAACAGCTCCAAGAGGTGCTTGCCTTCAGCGATAGGAACAGGGGTTCACAGGGGTCTGCAGAAGAATTATTGGCACTGAGACTTATTTAAGGGAAACTAACGGAACAAAAAGGTTACACAACCGATTTCTTTTCCTACTTTTCAGTGGTTTAATCACTCGCTCACTTTTGACTTCACGTTTTAGAGAAATAAGATGTTGCTGAAGCAAAAACCAATTCCATTCTTATCTGCAGCAGGTCAGCTGTTTAAATGGTGCTGAACACTATTTGCTTCTGTGACTTGCCTGCGATTAAGGAACAAATAAATCATATTGCTATTGCTGCATCTCCACTATATGAGGCTTGGATACGAGCTGAAGTCAGCAGGGTTTAGCAAGTATCATTTGCACAGTGGTGGATCTGGGCACGGGGAGGACCAGGCTCTTAGCCAGCAGCAAATACACGGTGATGTGACTTGTTCTGACAGGAGAGAAGGCTAAGCTAACTTGCACACGGTTTGCCTTTAGCAAATGCAAAGTAATACATGCTGACAATCTCTGCAGAGACCAGCTGATGCATAGTAAGTTGTTAATAGGTGCTAACTCTTTGGTGCTTCTCAGCTCACAAGACAATGTAGCGTACCACACCACTCTTTGCTTAGACCCTGTTCTATCAGTAATGGGATTTTTCTGGCCTTTCAGTAGGCTTCTGTGGGTTTCAGATCTGGATGTATGTGAATGTGTAGTGCCTTAGACACACAGCACCTTAATACTGCAAGTTATGCCATTGTTCATACTGGCTGGAATAGTCTTATTTAGAAGTAGGTAAGGTGTATGTCACGGGACGGAAACAACAAGGGAAATGGGAGTAATTGTGGTGAAGGTACTAAACAGAGACTTGCACCAACAAAATACAGAGGAAAAGCTCAAAACTGTTTCTGTGTGGCGACAAGATGCCCCCACCTGAGCCTTGCCGAGACAGAGTGGAACAAAACAATGCTGTGAGGAAGCTGCGTTGCAGCGGCCTATGGCAGGATTTAGCACAGAGTACTCAGAAGGGAACTGCTAAAGGTGAGAAGTCAGATAACCAGAGAATGAAAACCCTTCCTCTTCCCTTTCCCTGTCCTCTCTAATATGGACAGATGAATTCCACGTTAATGAAGGGACAGCATGTGCTTTTGATTTGGTGATTGAAACTGAATGCTGTTCTGTGTGCAACAGAGGTTACTGAATGGACAATAAGAGATGGGGTGAAAACAAGCTAAGAAAACACAAACCAAGCCTTTTCTGCAAGTAATTTTTAAGAAATGGATGGGGGCAAGAAAATGAATGTAAATTTAGGATTTTCTCCCTCCTGGGTAGTAACACAAGCCAAAAGGAAGAAGATGAGAAAACATATGTGGAATTTAGAGTGAAAATAATCCAATGAGAAAAAACCCACAAATTTTCTTAGTTGCGCTTAATGGTTTTTAGTCCGTGTTTTCCATTCCAGCATGGATCAGTTAGTCGTCATACATGAACTCCTGTCTGAATCGATCCTTATTTTCCTTAGAACAGGTCTGATGTAGTATTTTTGCTCCCCCCAATACCTGTGCTAACTGACCAAAGAAACTTTGCTAGGGAAAAAACCCCACAACTTAAATGCAACAGCCTGGAAGACTGTTGTTCTTGGCATAGTTTTAATGGTTGGGCAGGCCCTGCATAAAAAAATCTAGTCCTGTCTAGGGTTCAAGCCTCTTGACTTTACAGATTGGACAAGATTACTGTTGAATCAGGTGCATCTGAAATAAGAACATTATTTTGTTGGAAAATTGCAGGTCAATGAGAAAGGTCATGCATGTATTATGTATCTACAGCACTCCACCTAGGATGCAGTAGGATTGATCTATGAAATTATGTGTTGCTGATATTTTGTACTGTAAAGACATTTGTAAATAAATGAAGTTATTAATAAACCAGGTAAGCTTTGAATTAATATTTTAGATGTGTTAGTTTGGCTATTGTGCAGTCTTAAGGATTAATTGGAAGTGAAACGAACTGTAACAAAAAAGAAAAAGCCAAACATACAAAATTACAAAATCATTAACATTGTCTGGACAATCTATTTCTTTCTTTGTTTTCACTTCAGTTCCTTTTTCTGATAGGCCAGTACTCCTGGATTGTAGGAGGAAAAGTTAAACTGGAGTAGGAACGGAACATGTAAGCTCCTTCGTGGCTAGCTACTTGCTTTCTCTTAGCTGAACTTAAGGTTAGCATGTAAACAAGCCACCAAGATGCAATGTTGGAATCTTTTGAAGGCAGAAGTCAGTTTATTTGCACAAGGGATTATAAAAACATGCATGTTTTCTATTGTGACGAGCTTCTGAGTCAGGGCTGGAATGTGCAGCGGAAGAGTACTCATCCCTGCTGGCCCACATGGCGCCCTCCTTAACCACAATCTCTTGCTCAGCCTCCTATTAGTGGGCATTTGTCAGTTTTTATAATTTTCCACAGTCTGAAATGCAAACTGTAGTAACAAATAGCATTTTCTAAGCCCCTATGTATGACTAGAATTCTCCAGGGAAGCCTTGTGTGCCTGACTTTTTTGCCCTGCTTCGTAGGTATCACAGAAAACTGACTGAAATACCATACTGCGCACATTGCCTTGCGCCTCTGGATTTCATTTGCCATTTACGCTGAGCAGCTTGCGGTGTGTTGCAAATGGCTATAGCAGGCAGTGCTTTTATTAAGAGCTACTGATCCCGTCTCTCTCTGTGAATATTGATATAATGGACGGTGGTGCCAACTGGAGCTGATTACTTCCCGCTCCTCAGCGCTGCCGCCTCCGTGGAAGCTGAAGCTGCAGACTTCCTTAATTAATCATGCCAGTCTAGAAACTGAAAACAATAAGGGCTAAGTATAGTGGAGCCTTCTGCTATAGTCAGCACGTCTTTCCTTTAAATACACTGCTTGGACGTAAGCTGGCAAAGGCAATCTTTCAGGGAGGACTCTGGGCCTTTTAAATGTACCCTGCAATATTTGTGCAGTACACCTCTCCCAGAGACTGGACTCCTCACCGTGGGAAACGCTTCTGAAATGGAGCCATTCTGCTACCTGCAGTCAGTAAGCAAACAGCGCGCAAAAGCCTTCAGCTCTCTTCCTGTGTTGCGTATAGTTTAGGAACTGCTGCTAGTAAGGTCATATACAAGTGGAAAACCTGAACATTCCTGATTATAGGAAGAGATCAGACAGAACTAGTAGCCTAGCCTAGTAGTAGAATAAAATGTAGTCCTTGAATTACATATTTCCTGAGGAGGTTTCAAAGTGCTCTGTAAAATAGTTAAATCGTGTTTCTCTCATAAATGAGGGGAGTATCAGTGAGTTCAGTGACTTGCTGCGTGATACAGAGAAAATCAGAGATGATGATTCATTCTCATTCTTACATCTACGAATTCTAGGTTTCACTTCTTAAACTGAAAATGCATACATTTGGGTTTTATTCTTCTTCGTATCAAGAAAAGGAGATCCATGGGTCCCACCTTTCAAAATCTGTATGTCCCAGAGAATGGATTTTAATTTTGGTCACTTGTTCTCTTCCCACTGTGACTGGACTCCTTAATGGTAAAATAGGCAGTGAAATAAACAATACTGCAGTACTTTTTTCTTTCAGACAATAATACAGGTTTTGCTTAAAATATTTATTTTTATCCAACAATCTAAGAAATGCATTTGTAGCTGAAGATTTATGTCACAACATTTCCAAGAAGCAGTCTGCTGAAACGTCTTTGTTTTTAATGAGTAAGCATAAATACACCCCAATGAAGTCTTTCTGTGGTATCACATCAGAGTTCCTTGCATTTAAATTAGTGGGTCAGCAAGAGAGGACAGTGGAACCTTTTATTAGCAGCTGACTTCTCTCGAATCTCATTTTACATTTTTGGTTCCAGCACTATTCAACTGAAAGAAGATACTGTAGGTACAAAAAAAAAAAAAAAAAAAAAAAAAAAAAGAGGAGGTGAATAACAGAGACAAGGCAGCTGCCAGACATCAGATTCCTCTGCGTCCTTCAAAAATACCTGCATCCTCACTGGTATTACAAAGAACCATAGTGCAGCATGTTTCCTTGTGAAAGAGGTGGTCTTTTGTATTCTCTAGTAAGAGCTTTTCGTGAGCAAAGTCTATGATACAGGGTTCAGTATTTTTTTAAAGCTGTCTTAGATGAAGAGGCTGCCCACCAAGTAAGAAATAAAGGTAAAAATCCACATAAATAATATTTCACGTGCTGAAATCATTATGTTAATGCTGTTCTTTAAGGAAGTGAAGTTTTCTCTGCAGTCACTTTGTGATGTACTAGAAGACCTCAAAAGTGAATTTGATAACATTATTGCTTCTGTCAGGAACTCTTCCTATGCTGGCCAGCCTGAGGCTCATTCTTCATCTTTAGCGATGGTGTTCTTTGAAAAGCTGCAGGATGTCATAATTTCTCCCAACTTTTGGTTTTGAGGGTTAATTAGTGTACACGAGAGGGACATTGTTAGACCTATATATAGAATGTACAGCCTGTTACCACACACATCAACGAGTAAGTCTGAGATGTCGTGGACAACCTCTTGCTTGCTTTCTAGCTCTTTCAGCTCTAGCTGGACATAAGCACAGAAATTTTTGTTGTTGTGATAACACAGGAGAAGGTTGTTTACCATTTTTATATGATGAATTACAGAGCACACACAGACTTACAGGGCTACGCTCCCTATAGAATGCTACACAATGAATATGGCTGATACCTTTTTAATGAGAAAGTAGAACAATAGAAAGGATTTGTTGTTTAAGCTGTGTTTTCTTTGGGATACAGTGTAAATGATCTGCTTGAGGAGAAGATGACAGGCCTAGTTCATCCCCAGTGTAACTCTACTGGACTCAGCTGATTTGCATGAGATTAATTACATACATTCTTTTGGGGAGGAAAAAAAAAAGAAGTTGAGAATTACATAGCTGGGAAGATGTCCAGTTAGTATCTTATATATGAAAATTTTATGCCAGGTTTAGAGGCTCAAGTGCTTTAGTTTAACCTTGGGGAGTTAAGGAGAAATATAGACTAGAATTTAAAGTTATTGTCATGGATTGCAATGATTTTTTTTTTTTTCCACAAACATAAAAACGAAGCCCTTCCCTTCCTTCAATACTCTAGAACTTTTTGCTTAGAATTTTAGGTTGAGTGAGTTGTGTTCTTCCAGATGGGTGTGATTTTTCTGTTTTCTTTTTTTCCTTACTGAGTCAGAGGGGTAGTAAAGCCAACTCAGAAGCTGTTAGAGCCCTTGTTAGGAAGAGTCAAGAAGAGGTATAGATGAGAACTGTGCTGAGATCTTTAATAACTCTGTTATGCAGTATGCTAGAGAGGATTCAGTGACAGAGTTCTGGAACAATTTGAATTAGCATTATTTCAAAAACTTCCACAGGATATTTAAAATGAGTCATTCAAAGTTATTAGAAAATAAGAAAAAGGAGGTGTGCATTACAACCATTAAAATCCGCTTCATCACAAGAGGAAATGTTTGTACATCTTGCAAGTGCTAATAATTCAAACTTAGATAGTAGCCTATAGAGCGAGATTTGCAAGACTTTCTAGCAATTACATGCAGCATGAATTTGACATTTGCTGAGTACCACATGAATAACCCACTGATTTCAGGGCGAATGCTTTTCCCAGATGGGCGCATGGCATCTTGGCAGGAGATCGATTTCCTGCTCTCCCCGCAGTGAATTGACTATGGCGCAAGCACTTATTTCATCCTGCTGGTGCCACAAGTCTCACTTTCCTGATCACAAGAAACATTCAACTGTTTTATTATTTGTATTACAATATAAAGACAGGCTTCACTGCAGTAAAGGTCCCTTGAATTTCAGGGTAGTGGAGATGTGAAAAATAGAAAGAGATCACATCAGGGAAGAGCAGTAGAGGAATCATGGCAGGAATATGGTAGCGCAGATATGTTAGTTCAGGTAGTGTTTGGAACTTGCACAGTTTTATTTCTGCTTGATAGTCAGCAGAAGATAAAAATTACAGTTGTATTGCAAGGCTTTTTAAATTAGAGACAGCACAATTTAACTGCCTAAATGTGCCATACCTCAAGATAATTAGATGCCGTGAATTTCCATAGGGTTTAGGTAACCTTAGGAACTCATGTATGGTTTCAAAAGTGAGATAAGGAGGACTAAATTAACCTAATCTTTTTTTACTTGTTTCCTATCATTTAATAATTAACTTAATCAGGAGGAACAGTTGTACTCCTTTACAAATGTGGTATTGCCTAAGAAAATACATGTACAGAGCACCATCTAGTGCAGGGTGTCACTAACGTAAAAGCCTTTCTGCTCCGATGTCACTTGTCTGTGTTCAGGTAATTTAATATGAACTATCATGTTGCAGGAGGTGCCAGCCCAGGGACTCCTGTGACAATATAATTTTGCAATTACATGGGAGACAATGGATTGAAAATTACTTGGGACCTTTTGCAAGGACAACAAAGCTGGATGCACTGAAACTCAGGTACTCATTTGTGAGAACCACATACTTTAAAGATGAATTTGCTTATCTTCCTGCCCACAGTGTTGGGTGATATATTCTTTACAATAATTCAATCCAATCTGTTTGTCAGCTAGGTTGGACACTGGTTCTTATAACAGATTTAGAGACCCAACTGCCATTTTATGTGCCTTAAGTACACAACTGAGCTCCTCAGAGCCTTTGCTCAACTTCTGCAGAACCTCAGAGCTACCCAGGTTCCTCAAGCCAGGCATTCACAAGTATGCAAACCGGGACTAACGGGCAAGATGAAAGATCTGACTGTCATTAAGAAGGAAAGAAAAGAACTAAGGAAGGAAGCTTAGATTCTATAGGAGACAGATAAAAGAAACTTACACACAGGTATTTATGAGGAAGGGGGAAATAAGTGAGCTACAGGGTTGTTTTTTTTTTCCTGCAGAGGCCATATTCTGGTTCTTCTGCAAGCAAACACACACATTAATTTGTCCACAGTGGTGTTTAATCAATGTTTGGGTATCAACATTATGCTTCTGATGCAATCTATTCAGCATTAGGTTAGGATTAAGAGGAACTGTCTTGGTTAACTGAAGATGTGGCAATGACAAGCCAGATTTCATCCTGCACTAAGCAAAGGTTAAGACGGCCCTCAGGTACTTGGAAAAGATGATTTTTAGATGAACACTATGTATGCAATGAAAAACTAATTAAGCATCAAAGACCTACTATCACTGTAAGGTTTTACATTCTCTTTGAACAAGCACTTTAACCAACAGAAAACAATAACTTTTCTCTCTCTGACCATATATTGCATACAGATTTTGGCTGAATGCTTGAAACCTTGCCGATTCCCCAATGCTCAGACCTACTCTGAAAAACCAGCAAGCATATGCTCATATTCATTTCAGAGTACCTCCTGGTTTGGAATAACTCTATTTTTTGCTTTCTAAATTGACCTCTTAATAGACCTTTTAAAAAAACAGGACAGACATAAGTGGATATTTTTGAAGATGTAGATACAGAATATTCGCTGGGTACGTTTTCTGCTATTTCTACCCTTTCACACCTGTCAAAGAGAACCTACTACCGAGGAAAAGAAAAAAGAGGGTATGAAAAGCTGCATTTTCATTCTTTTTGAGCTAATGAGGAATAAACTAAAGGAACTTGAGAGGAATGTTCACGGATCTGGCAAGCTGTGTTTCGGTTCCCCTTTCTGGGTATACCATTTTGCTAACAGTGAGGAGAAGTAGCTTTGACAGAACAAAATATTAGAAAAGGGGTGCAAGAACTGGTGTCAGGAGTAACAGTTTTGCGAATGGTGGGGAGAGGTAGGCTCTAGCTAGGCAGTAGAGCTGAAGAGAAGACTCTCCACTAGAATGCAGTAGGCCAGGTTGTAGTACCTCAGCTCTGTCAACACATACTAGACATTTGAGGCAAAACAAATGTGGTAGAATATAAGGCTCTTTAACTGTTCATTTAATTCACCCAGGTTTGTGGTTTCCCTTCTCTTAATCTCCAAAATGTTTCGCAGATGGAAGAAAACAAAAATAGACAACTGAAAATATAAAGGTGTTCCCCTTGAACAAATACTACAAAAGGAGGCATTTTTGATCATACATTGCTGGTAGTTATCATTGTGTTCTTTATTAAATCATGACTGACAAAACATTTTCCTTCTGATTTCCTTGATTCTTATTCTTCTCCTGTTTGGTTGCATGATTTGTATCAAATGGTATGTATTAATTTTTAGCTATTTGGGAGTTATGATGTTACTCTGCCTAGTGACTGAGCAAATAAACTAGCCTTTGTTCTGTTATCTTGTCAGAATAAAGACTACCTTAAAACATGTGCGTACCTTTTGAGGAAGTAAATTAATATGAACAGGCCAGGCCAGGCAGAGAAAAAAAATCTCTTCCAAGCTGTACTCTTTTCTAGTAGCCATTTAAACTTGCCTTTTGAAAATAAAGGGTTTATTTATTTGAGAACAATCATATGACGATTTTGAATTACACTGCTTTCACATTTTTCATTTGGCCAGAAAGATCTATTACACAAAGAGAGGCCACAGAAAGATGGTGGGAATTAAATACTGTATTTGCATATTGCTAGCAGCATGCTAGATGCTTTTCAGACAGCTAGGATATCAAAGTCCTTGTTCTAAAGAGCATTCAGTCCAAATAAACATAGAAATGTATTGTAAGATGTACAAAGAAAGATCTGGTCCTCCTTCATTTTATGATTTCCAATAGAGAAAGGGAGTCAAGTTTTACAACAGAATGTGACAAAAGCACCCTAACTTAGCTGAAAGACTTCATTAGCGTTCTCATAAGCAAAGAGGACGGATTTATGCTGCAGCAAACAAAAAAATTACTGCAGATTTTATAAGCATGATCTGTACATGTTAAGAGTCTCTTCTGTGTGCTAGAGATCCAACTGTGCTGTACTCAAATCCTCCATGTCTTTTATTTAAATTATGTGGAATATGATCTGTCTTGATACTTTCCAAATGCATGAGCTAATCTTTCCATTTTCCTGTGAAAAACTAAGGATGTTTTTACAATTTCCACATAATGTCATCCATGTTTTTGCAAAAAAAATTAAGTCCTTCTCCTCTTAGACTAGCAAAAGAATTTGAAAATCATGATGGGGAAATACTGCACTTACAAGATCTTTTTAAACTACTCCAAAACATCCATTGCATTATTAATGTCCCATACCTATAGACCTGCTTATAGAGTTACAAAGGAACCCATTTTTAATTCTGTAATAAAATTGGATAAAAATACATAGAAGATGTTCTGTTTTAATGTTGAATGCTGAATATATATCACAGAATCACAGCATGGTAGGGGTTGGAAGGGCCCTCTGTGGGTCATCTGGTCCACCCCCCCTGCCGAAGCAGGGTCACCTACAGCAGGCTACACAGGACCTTGTCCAGGTGGGTTTTGAATATCTCCAGAGAAG
>Ga0181612_177282_pt1 | contig 13405 bp, 4 predicted proteins | sample HoacroProtozoa21_FD_119630 | JGI IMG/M metagenome (GOLD analysis project Ga0181612, IMG submission 119630) | Hoatzin crop microbial communities from Cojedes, Venezuel. Combined Assembly of Gp0051906, Gp0051904, Gp0051908 | reverse complement strand
TTGCTCTGTAGCAATGCCTTTTCGCCTTGCACTCACAGATGGACTTAGAAAGCAAATTTCCCATCTTGATTTGGATGTCTTATCAGCTGCTACTGCCATAAACACGTGAAATTACTCCATGGATGTGAAACACCCAACTTCCTGCAGTGCAAGTGCTTTTTGGAGATGGAAATATCCATGTGATTTGGAGCATCAAGTAGCAGCTCTAACAGATTAATAAAATACTGAATTAGGGAAGTCTTTCTCAATCTCTAAGTAGTTTTTGTTCTCTCTATCTTGCCCGTCTGTGGAATGAAATCAGGACTGAGATTCAGTGCTGAAAACTCTTCTCAAAAAAACCTAATTACTTGCAATAGGAATCTTTCACTGTCTCAAGTTTTGGAATTTCTTTCACCTGGAGTCCTACACTCACATAATTTGAAGTTAAATCAATGTACAGTAGGATCTGACAATAATTACAATACCTATATATGTTATTAATTAAGTTTTCCTACTTCCTTGTCTCATATAGAAGAAATGCATTCTATTCTTGTGTGAACAGAGGCATTGTTAGAAATATATTGGAAGCTGATGAATACCCAATAGATATTAGATGAATGAATAGGCTTCTGTTTTATGTAACATTGAATTATCAGACTGACTTTGTGTGTTAATGTGCACAGGTTTTAAACATTGTCAAGAACAACTGGAATTTATCAATGTTTTATTAATTATGCACCAAATTATTATTTATTAACCTTTTTATTTAGGTGTTATTTATTTTATTAATACAGTTAAAGCACAGATCTAGTTTCTCGATTTTTGCTTGCATTTAAATGTAGAGATGAAACATTTTCTGCTTATGTTACCAATATCACTAGGTGTTAGGTAACTAAAAGAAAAGGCGTCTTAAAATTTTTTTATTCAGCTTAAGTGTTGCTGTAGAGTTGTTGGTGTCTGCCAAGGTTGGTGCCCTCCCCCTTTAGCCCATCACTACCTGGGTAGGTGTAGGCTTCCTCATATCTGTCAGAAAGATGCTTGAATAATTGTGCATTTGGGACCCATCCAGGTGGAGGATTTTGCCTTAATGGATCTATTTCCTGGGGCTTGATATATACTTCTTATTGACAGTGATGTGTAAATATGTAGTTCATGGAATCTGTATCTCTGAATTTACTGCATTAAAGGACTTAAAATTGACACATTTAAAAACATTTTTATGTCAAATATCTGTGTAAATAGATATTCATGCTCCGTAAGTAATACCACAAATAGCTTAGGATTGCATTAATGAAAAACTAGGTAAACATTTAATTTCAAATGCAGCTTTGCAGATCCTGGTGTGTCAAACCAGACTTCTTACCACCTCCTTAGTATTACCAAGAGGTTTTTTTTGGGGGGGGGTCTGTCATGGATTTGATTTTCATCTTACTCCATAGTAGTTCAAGGTAAGTTCAGATTCAATGCCACTGAGTCACAGCAGTTCCACTGATACAGATTCGGAACTGTGAGCAGGCCCAGGGACGATGATTTTAAAGCCTGACGTGGTATGTTTTAATGGTGCGAAGAGTGCTTGTGTTGGAGATCATCAGAGTAGCTCTGAGCAAGTTAATATCCCTACCATACTGAAATACCCTGCAGGGATATTATCCCAGGTCTTAAAAACCATATGCATATGTTAGCAAAGAGCAGTGGTCGGGCTAACTAGCCTTGATTTTCAGCAGGGCCAGTGAGCTTGGCTGGCTTTGCTAGTGCACAGCTAATGGAGCTGTGCTGCTTCGATGTCCATGGGCTTATTTTTGGTAGCTCAGGGACCTCTCCACCGAACACTGTGTTTCATACAGAGGTACTCTGAGGACCGGTGTTTTATGACTGAGCTACATTCCCAGTCAACCTATTCAGAAGAGCTAATGGTGTTTTTGTTAATCCATAATATCACCTTTGTTCCAATATTAATGTATGGTATGTTTTTATTAGTATATTTATGTTCTTTTAATATATATTCAACATACAGTGATTTGTTCTGCAGTCTTTTGTCACAATCCTTCTTGAGTCCTAAGATTAATATCAGGATAATTAGAACTGCAGGATAAACCTTTTTCTCCTATTGGTAAATCCTCCTCCTCCCTATTGTTGCTGTCTTCTACCTAGAAAAAATACTGAAATGTTTCATATAGCATCTAGGTTGTGTATCGCACCTATGGGATATTCAGCTGTTTGCTGTGTACTCAAACTGTTAAATCATATTACTCGACCTACATTACAAATCTCTGGAGCTACCCACTAAATAAAATAGCAAGTTTCCATAGTAAGTAGAAAACATGTGAGATAACAAAATATGTATTATTAAAACCCAATTTCAGTGTGGGTTCAGTTTCACAAAAGATTCAGTACTTCAGCTTAATTTGAACAGGCAAGACAACTTTTTTGGATCTTAATATAACCATGCAATTTATGCTTGATAAAAGCAGCAATGAGAAAACAGAAAATGGAAAGAATTATGTGAGGGCCAAGTAAACTAGTGACAAAAATAAATTGGGGAAGAGGTTCCAAAGAATGATCAGGGAGTGTCGCATTTAAAGGTTACTCTGTGCCCATTTTGGGGGTACCAGCATGTGAGTTACTGTACAACGTTTGCTTTTACCAATATGATATTTGATTATTACTGAGCGTGTTATGTAACTAATCTTGGTATTTACAGGAGAAGAGAAAAATTCTAATGCTTCCTATGTCTGTCTCTATTTAGTTTTAAGCATTGGTGAAGGTGGATTCTGGGAAGGCAGCACCCGGGGACATATTGGATGGTTTCCTGCAGAATGCGTTGAAGAAGTTCAGTGTAAACCAAATGAAAGCAAACCAGGTAATCAGATCAAGTTCCTGTTGAATCCTAGCAGTGACAAATGTGAGGTGTCTGTCCAAGCAGAGAGGCAGCCTAGGTGGTAATGCGTTACACAGCAGTGTGTTTGTGCTATACTGGAAACTGCAGAATTAAGTAAAGCTGAGCTGCTGAATTGAAAAATAAAGATGGGTTTATTGATCAGATTTTACCGGATGTTGTCCAAGCAAATGGACTTTCTCATGAGGGACTGTGCTGTGATACACTGCGAAACTGTTCACACAGAACTGTATGCAGATATTTTATAAAGCATTATGCTGCGTTTTATTTTCTTGCAGTATGGTAGAGTGGCTAATTAGAGGATTAAATAATGGAAGAAAAACTGGTCAGTCATCTCCCAGTGTGAGGTGGTCAGACAATGTATTTAGCTCTTGCTCATAGGAATAAAGTTCCCTCTTTTGACCTTCTACTAAGTTTTAGAGGAGGCATCCATTAGTGGGATGTCCCATGTACATCCTTACTGATGACAAAGGAGAAAGACTCCTCCTTTATAATACACTTGTGCTGCCATAAGCGAGTAAAACATGAGTGACTTTAAGCAAGGAGTCTTTACAGTTCTGGTGTAATAAAGGAAAAAGAAATGTATGTTGAAGGATATTTTAAGAATTACCTACAATCTCATGGTTTTCTGCTTTTAAGAATGAAGATATGAGGACATCCTCTCTAATTAAAAGGGCATTATAATGAGCTCTGAGAATATAATTAATCTTCTCTAGGAGTACGTGCAGTTTTAAATTAACTATTGATGTGTTTTGGATTTCTGATGTATTGATTAAGATCTTTTGGCATTGCACAGACAATACACTAATGTTTATGGCTCATATCATTCATTCATGAACATTATTCTTTTACATATGTCATTATAAACTGCACAGGCATACTTCTGTTTTGTCATATGTATCCAATGTATAAACACGATAGAATGGAATAAAATGCACTGGACAAGAGAATAGTTCCAGAGTAGTCAGGATTTGGAAATGTTTATAAGATTTGATAATTATTTGAATTTCATTGGTTGTAATGGAAGATGTTGTAATATGAAATAGAGTTTAAGGGATGGGCAGAAGAGACGGCAAGAAGTTAGCTTTTTTAATATGAAAACTTAAGAAGAACGAGGGAATGAGGCGTCAGGGACACTGCTCTAGATAACTAAACACTGTGTGAAAAGGTTATACTTCCTTTTCTATTTCCCTTTTGAGAGAGAAAAAAGAGAAAGAGGCAAAACCAGGTCTAATATTTGGAGGGAATGGATTTAGGCTCTGAGAACAGAGAGAGAATAGTTGTGTAGCTCTTCAAAGGCCTTAAGAACAAATGAGAATTTGAAGATGGAGGACTGAGGTTGGAATTGGCAAATCTAGGAGCAGTGCAGTTCTGAAAAACTACATGTAGAAAGAACAAGTTGCAATTCTAGTGTGATTTCATGGAAACATGATGGGAGACAAATCAATTCAGCCAGTGTGGAACATGAGCTGGTGAAGAGCCACGTGTGAACTGTTCTGAAGATCCTTCAACAAAACCTTGTGGTCACTTGATTGAAAGACTTCAGAGAGATGTAATCTATATAATGAAGTCATCACAAATACCTTTCTCGAGTCTATTGTAGCAACTCTGCATTAAATTTGAGCTGTGCGTTTGTCTCCAAATCTGATTAAAATTCTGGGGCGGGGCATTAAGTGATATTCTAAAATATGAAAGGAGTTTTGCAGCTTCTTTAGATATGTGTAGTGGTTTTGAAGAGAAGGTAACCAAACCTGTTTGTCACAAATCCTTAAAGATCTTTTCAAGAAATACTGTATGAAGTAAATTCAGTATGTGATATGATTGCATTAATGTTTGACAAGATTGTTTTCGAGCAAAAATTTCTTTGATCGTTCAAAGGAAAGTGAAAATTAAGAAAAAAATTTTCACAAGAACAACAAAAGGAATACCAAAGCTGGAAGCATTAACAGAATATCAACAGAAACATCTTACAAATTTTCTGACATGAAATTGTGAAAACTTATGCTGTGTGTTTGCATGTAAATAGTAATGTCAGTATAACTACAGACTTTTAATATATCATTTTTCTACTGCAAAAAAAAGACAAAAATATAATTAACTAAGCACAAAATGGGCCCATTTTCTATACCTTTGAATTTATGCACTCGCGTCATTTGCTGGGCTGTCTTGAAAGATGTCTGCACCCAGAAGGCACAAATGAGGTAAGGTGCTCCTCTGTGTAATGCGATAGAGGTTGGAGCTATGAGTATGAAGTATATGAAATCCACAGTATGTGCCATATTGTTATTGAAATATGATATGGACTGAAAGCAGCTGATCACTGAATTGCTCAGCGCGGTTAGCTTCATTCCCTTTGCATAGGAAACAGTGGAAATGAAAGAGGAGAGCTTCATAAGCAAAAAGCAACCAGTACTCCCTCTGAGTACAAATGCAAAAGTAATTTAGAAAAATGTGTTAAGTGTGGTGAAATGATTAGAAATTAAATTAGGTCTGCTGGGATGACTGAAAAAACATCAGCTGAGAAACATCACAAACTTGTGCGAGTTGCAAGAATTTGCATCACGGGCTTTGCAAAGCAGCAGAACTTTGTATGATAATGATTTAAAAAGTAGAACATCGTAATGTGTAGGAAATGAACCTCAAACTCAGCCTTTTTCAGACCAGCACCACAGTAACAATTCTTTCCTATACATGAGATTTAGGAACATTTCTGCAAACAGCTTCCCTTTGCTATTAAGTTCGAATAATTGTGTTTAATAGTAGCTTGTCATTTGCATGCCGTGAATGAAAGAAAGAGAAATAGTTCTTGGAAAAAACAAACCACAATTAAACACTTCATGCCCAGTAAAAGTGGCGGGCAGGTGTTTCATGTCGTGCTGATGCATAATCTCACTTCTAAGACAAGTTCAATTTTGAGGGAACTTCACTGCAATCCAGACTGCTCAGTGGAAGCAGGCAGTACAGAACAGCACCTGGTTCCTGTGAGCTCTTCAAAGATATAGCTTGGCAAGTTCTGTTTTCCAAAAAAAAATCGTGTTGACTGGCAGTAATTCTATATCCCTTCTTTAAACCTGCATTAATTGAGACTTGTAGGAATTATTCCATTATTTTGCTAGGATTGATGCCAGGCTTACAGGCTGTTAATGATCCAGGTTGTCTCATTCGCCCTTTAATAGCACTGGCACAGGACCTGCTGCCTTCCAGTCTTAAGAAGCTTCCTTGACATTTCGAGATCTAATGATAAAAGAATAACGACAAAGAAATTCGTTATGCAGTGCTATGCTAAGTTCTTTTGCCTGCTTTTAAGAGTTCATAGACACAAAACCTTTGTATCATCTCATTTTAAAAGGTGTCGCCTTAGTAGCCTGCTTTTAACATTCTCCAGAATTATTCTTAGAGTGAGAGTATTCCTTCAGATGAGGTTGATACATCATCTTGCTTTTTCCCTGTGCGAACACAGAATACACGTTACGTATTTCTTCTTTCTACACTGACAGTTTTCCTATGTTATTCAGTAATGAACTAATTCCATTCTTAAATTTCTTTGTATTCCTAAATATGTGAAACTATGCTATGTTGTTTTGCTAAGACATTCTGAGTAGATTGAAGACTCTGCAGGAGAAGCTTGATTCCTGTAAAACAGAAGTTAAACAAAACCTATGCAAATGTGAGACACTACCTTGGGTTAACAGACATCTTAATGGGATTTAGTAGCTAAGTGCTGTTGGTGCTGTGGAGAATCACGAGTCGTCTTGGATCTTTGGCAGCAGTAGTTTGCATCCACGGAGAATACACTATGTGACAGCTTTGTCGTAGCAAGGCTTTTCATTTTACTGGTTTATTTGTACCCTAAAATTCATTATTCTTCTTAAAGGAGCAAGCATTCCTACCTGATACCTTCCAATGGGAAATGAAGTACAGAAGAATCTGTTGTTCATAAAATCAGCTGCCCCACTATTGGAAGATATCTGTTGGCTCACTGTTGGAAGATATATGTTTTTTTTCTTCCTACTAAAGTTTAGATACTTCCATTTGCTTTTTTTCCATCATAGTATATTACTCCAACTTGAGAGATTTACTACAAAAATGTTTTCTATTAGACTTGCGATTTTATACTCCATGTCCTTCAGAATTCAGAGATGCAGATTATCTGATTGTTCATAGCTGAGGTGAAGTATGAATTTCATTTTCAAGCTAGACGTTATCTTTAATTACATTTTGTCTTTGCAGTTTATTATTCCTTCCTCCCTACTGATGTGCCTGAAGAACTCTCAGATTTTACAGATGATGCTGAAATGAAGGCAGACTCAGCATGTCTTTTAGTAATTCTCACTGTCTTGCAACTCTTGGCCTCCTCAGTACACCTTTGCTTGAGTTCCATGCTCATCTTTAATATCCTCTTTGGGGTGATTTTTCATTCGGTAGCATCCTCCATGCATTTTTCTATCCTATGGCCTTGGACTACACCTTATTAGTAGCTGTAGTTGCCATACAAGTCCTGGGAGTTTATTTCGGACTAGATCTAATCCTGGCATGTGGCTTGAACGACGTTGGCAGTTGTTCCAGGGCTCATTTTTCCATGAAGACATCCAATTTGTAAACTCTGAGGTCTGCTCAGTCCTGTGAGTAGGCAGCACTGACAAAGTGCATTCCTGGCCCAGACTAAAATGCTAATGTAGATGCGCCCATGCTGACCTCTAGTGTCACTGGTAGAGCATCTAAGCTGGGATTTCTCTCTCAAAATGTCTGTACTTACATGTTCGGTATAGCTTACTCCTCACTTTCCAACAACCTGAAAACATAATGACAGGTTATCCAGAATAGTATAGTTCCCTTGGCCATTTCTTCTTACCTATGTAATCATATGTAGATGTTATAAGCAGAAATCGCAGCATTCCTTATCCAGCATTTCCCTCTAGATTTCAGAAGTTACCAAACAAGTCAAAGTCGTGTTAATAAAGTGAATACTTTGCTACACAGACTGCTGTTTCTCAAGTAAAGAATTTTCTTTATTCTGCATTCTTAGTTTTTAACACCTTGTGCATTCAATAAAAACAGTTTGGTTCCTTATTTCCACCATCCCTTTTTATAATTAGCACACCACCTTCCCAGACAATCTAGTCAGCCAGGCTGCTAGAAAATTGATTTGCCTTCTTGCAAAAAAGGAAGTTGCCTTTGCTGTGAATTGAGGAGCTACATCTGTACTAGCAGCTGGTAGCTGCTCTGTCCTCTGCGGGCAAATGGCTTGGCACGTAGTGTATGTGAAAGTTTTCTTCCTGTTGTCTGCCACATCCACGTTGCTTTCTCCATGCTGCCTTTCAGAACAGTCACCAACATTTTTCTCTCCACTGAAATATATCTGGGTGCTGTTTGGAAGAATAACGATTGGGCTAAGTGGGAGCTGTGTTAGAGACCCAGTAACAGTGAAACAGGATGCATGGTTACACGCCAGAGCGCAGACTGCAGCCGTGACTGTGTCCTGTGTGGGCTACCTGAAGTTCTGAAAACTGAATTTCCCCGGCTTATGCTCTTACATAGCTTATAGTGAACTTCAAACATGTCTTGTTTAACCTTCCGTGAGAAGGATGGCTGCTAGAAAATTAAGTTTTGGCATTCCTTTTTTTATATCTTTTTAAGCATCTCAGAGTAGTGATGTGGTAGGTATATTACAAAGCAGGTCATCATTGAGTGTACTCTGTGAGGCAGAGGAACGTTAAAGCTCACCACAGAAATTTGGTCTCTGTGTGTGTCTGCACCCCATTGCATCCCGCTGTGGAACAGAAGTGTAATGTGCTGAGCCTGGAAGTCCCCATCCTCAAATCGTCAAGCCCAGAGGACACAATGGAACGTGTGTTCACATATATGGATTGCTTTCCTCAATAGAAAAGGAAAAAAGTATGCACCCATCTCAAGCTGACATCCAACCAGAGCAAAGCTTGTGTGTGCGTCCAAGGTCTCTGGTGGTGGACCTGCTGTGGAACAGACCTGGCCCTCAGCTAGCTACACTGGGCTTAGAGCACTTGGGTAAAGCCATTCCCCTTCTCCTCCCTGTAAATTACAGGTCACCTGGTTTTGGCAGTCAAGGGCTATATTTACGTAGATGGACAGTTTAACGCATGTTTGAAGTCTCTGATGAGGCTTTGCTCAGTTTGCATCCGGGTATTTGCTCTTGAGCTCGTGCAAATCTGGAATTTGTGAGTTGTAGCTCTGGTCCTTCTGGAAGAAGGGTAGGAGTCTTGGGTAACGAATTTGCTGTTTGGACATAATGGATAGCCAGAACATAATAATCTGTCAAAGCACTCCCTAATCACATACAATTGTGCATGTAAAGGTCGGCACTGGAAGACAAAAAATAAATCAAAAAATCTTTTAATCTAGCCTCTTTCCTCAATTATCCACCTTTTATAAATGATCCAAATTAACAAAATCTTTGTTAAATACCTTTTTCCTGTTTATTAGAATTAGTTCTGGGTAGTTATTTAACTAGAAAGAGAACTGTAAGAACAGATTAGAACATTTTAGAGAGTATTAGAACTCTAAAAAATTCCAAGAACTGAATAACTTTGAAAACCACTGGAAGGAGGAGGGTTTCAACAAGACAAAAGAGCCTGCAAATAAGAGATGCTGTCTGACTAGATGAGCATCTCAAGGTTTTTGATAATAAGTTTTGATAAATTCTCCTTCCTCTTGATTTCACCTTAAATAGAAAGTACCTGTGTACCTGTGACAAAATTATTGTGCAACTTAAACTGTTTGGCATGAACAGCAGCAGTTAAGGAGCAAACCTTACTGCAGCTGGAAGGACTAAATGGAGGGAGTATGTATATAAGAAGAGAAATACACATTTTTGTTAGCAAAGTTAATCACAGACGTTCTCGTGTCAGTTGTGTAAAGAGCAAAAAAATCTGATAGCTTGGAAGTGTGTTCCGACTCAACAGCACAGGCAGTGGCTGGGCTTAATATGGCATAGAGAATATAAAGCAAATTAAAAAAAAAATTGAAAGTGCAAAATTGCCTCACGTGTAAGTTGGCTTATCATTGCAAAAAGTCATATGATGTGGATACAAATTCAGCCATTTGAAAATGGATAGAAAGCTCCAGAGATTAATATTATATCTCTGTAATCCCAGGCAGGGTCCTAAATGTGGGACATGCAGTCAAACAGATGTGTTTACTGAAGTTTGTCCATGCCTGTTTGAGGAACACTGTCTAGCTGTCAAAGCCTGGTACCCAGAGCTCAGACTGGTAGGGCAAACACTCTTCAGTAAATCCCTCTGCCTTGAAGGATACTGTCCCAAGCTCTGACTTCCAAAATACCCTTTTCTGCCATCTATATTTTGCACAATAAACCACATGGCTCCCATGATTCTGAAAAGTTTTGTCAGCTGAGAAGTGATTTTCTGCCACAGAATGTTTCCCATGTACAAATCTGTGTTTAAATAAAATGTGAATAGATGACAAAACTCAGCACAGTGATCACCCACAAAGACACTGTGTTCTTTTTTATGACTTAGATCAGGAGTATGGTACATACCATATTTTTTGCATGAAATGTACTCCCATCAAATAGTGAGAAAAATACTTTATACTGGAACAAAAAAAGTCACTGCAAAGATCTAGACCTGAGGTGCTGGCATGGCACCCAGCTGACGTAGGAGCTTGGTGCGGTAATATTCAATGGATTCTGACAAGTCTCTGTAGCTGAGGATGTAAATCAACTCCACTTTTTGTCCCAGTTGATGGAAATTTAAAGAATGAACCTCAGCAAATTTCTGCACTTCGGCTTTGCTGAGCAAAGCATTTGTGTTCTGAGTAATGATAAACAGCAGTTTGGGAAATGACTTCTAAATGAATCATCACTCAATAGTAATGCTGATTTGGAGACAGAGGTAACTTGAGAGCTGTTTTTGTCTGCAAGCTGGCTACAGGATGGAGCCCCGTGCTTCCAACACAGCCTGGTGCTGTGTGTTCTCTCTGGCGAAGGGTGCCTTGAAAGTCCTTGCATTCTTTCAGTCTTAGTCTTCCGACCAACGTGCAGTAGATTTTTTTTACAAGAATAGTGGTATTTGTAAGAGATGCTTTGGAAGACTGAGTCTACCAACCAGTGTTGCTGGTCAGCTTCTCTGTCTCTTCGCTAATGGTCTGAGTTTGGTTTCAATAAAGACTAAAATAAAGTGTTTCATGATAATAATTCCATTATATATCCAATTTTTGAGAACAGCAGAAATCAAAACCATGGGAAAAAAAAATTCAAAAGAAAGAAAATACAAGCCTAGCTCTAGAGCTTGTAAAGAATGTAAGCCTGTCTGCATCTTTATCTCTGAGTAAGTAATTTCTAATTCATAATATTTTACTGTCTCGGCTCCTCAGCTGACATGCACTTCATCCCTTTCACTCTGATTTTCATGCTTGCTAAGAGCCACTCAGGAATAACTCTAATCAGCTGAAAAGGAGCAACACAATTCTCTAAAGCATTGAAACAGGATAAAAATAAAATTGCACAGCAATATAAAATTAAACTTACATGTTAGGAAACTCAACATTTCAAATGCATCTGAGATGGCTGATGTGTGAAATTGGACATGCAAGTGTAGATTTTTTCCTGTTCTGATTCTTTCTGCATTTTTTCATCAAAAAAATGTCTATCAAACCATATAGGATAAAAAAATGCAAACTCTGAGGAACATCTCTAAAAGAATGGAGTTGCCATTACAGCATCTTCCTTTTACTTCCAGTGATGTGCTCACATTTTCTCTTCAAAATCACAGTCCATCCAACATCAAGAAACAAATTTTAATGCCTGGGAGCATATATAGATACCAAAAATGTTACAAATTAGAAGTGTGAAGAAGATACAGATATAAAGTGAATGATTTATCAAGTGATATAGCCTTCTGAGGAATTGAAGCTCAATTATTGGTTTAAGACAGGGTACTTCAGCCTGTGGCAGAATTTGAGCAGCCCTGTTATGCAATATGCTGACAGTCTAGAAATAATCCTTAATTTTTAGATTCCTAGTTGTTCTTGTGGAAACTGCACATATAACACATTTTTTTCAACCCATCAATGTCTGGAGTCAAGTTATTTGAGTTGTAACCAATTTGGCATATCTCAATGATTGCTAGTAGGAAAAAATCCTTTGCTTTCACCTTCTGGAATTTTTTAGCATTTAAAATTTCATTAAGAATATATATTTTGATAGTAACATCTCTTCCCTCTACTAATAGTTCTGTTTTTTCTTGATTAGAGGTACTTCTTAATATCTTATGATACTGTGATCAAATATACTTGATCTTTACTCTTTCTGTAAATAACTTAATTATAGTAGCAATAGGTTGTAGCTTTTATTTTTATTTTTATTTTACATATTTTTTTTCCCTGAAATTCTTTTTAGTCAAGATTCTCTGATGCATCTCTGCAAATATGATTTATATCAGCATGCAACTTCTTCTAAAATCGTTCTGGCTATATATCAGGATTAAATAAAGTGCCATGTTTCATTTAATTCATTGGATTTAGTAGAACCTAACACTTTTTAAAACCTTTTACTGAAAATGGCTGACATAAAGCAAAGCAAGTCTTAGATCTATGCGTATTCTGGAAGTGTTGATGTCATCATTTTCTTCTGTATTCTCCTGTACAAAATGACACATTTGGGTTTTTTCCCCTCATATTTTTAATGGCTCAGATAAAAGGCTTGACAACAGAGGATGAAAACTCTTTGAAACACTCCCCAGTTATTTGAGATCAAATTCTTATTAATTTAAGGAGGATGATAGAGCATCTACTTATAGTAATGGCAATGCTGGAGATGAGCAGGAAAATGATACCTAAATAGCAGCAGCTGTTAGATAATCCATATTCTGATCTGAAATTATGTCACTGCTTTTTGCTTCCATACCTGCCTGCAACCAAAAAGAATGGAAAGGGCCTTTTTCCAGCTTGCTAGAAGTTCCACCCAGTGCCTGATGGTGAGAAAATGACTTGATAATACACTGCTTGATGACAGTAACTGATCATAGAAGCAGTGTGAAAACAAGCATGTTATTTGGATTCATTAAAAAAACCCAATCAGTTATTACATTACATACCACTTGCTGATTTTGTTCTGTAGTGTGAACCATGTTAGTGGAATGCCTCCCTTGCTAGAAAGCTCTGCTAATGTTGTTATCGGATCAGCATCAAAGGGAAGCTCTGGGGTCTCGCCTTGCCTTGTGAACTGTTAACCCAGCCTAGCGAGCTAAGGGTTTTAAAGAGTATTTTCTTCAAATTAAGATGATTTTCTCTCTGACATTTTGTCTTGGGCTCTATCAGGTCTAGGTAGGAAGCCCCAGACTGACCTATGTCTGAGGTGGCTTTTAGTATGGTCACTGAGCTTGCAGAGAGAAGTTCTTCCGTTTCAGGGCTCATACCCTTCCCCCCCCCCCCCCCCTCTTCCGTCGCTTTCTTCCCCCCTGCCGCTCTCTCCTCTTCCTCCCCCCCTCCCCCCCTCTCCTCTCGCGGGGAGGGCAGCAGAGGCCGGGTACCGAC
>Ga0181612_163248_pt1 | contig 13405 bp, 10 predicted proteins | sample HoacroProtozoa21_FD_119630 | JGI IMG/M metagenome (GOLD analysis project Ga0181612, IMG submission 119630) | Hoatzin crop microbial communities from Cojedes, Venezuel. Combined Assembly of Gp0051906, Gp0051904, Gp0051908 | reverse complement strand
ATTAAACTCCCTTGGTTAGTGATCTCTCCCTGTCCTTGTCTCGACTCTTGAGCCTTTCATCATATTTCCCCTTCCCTGTCCAGCTGACGAGGGGGAGTGACAGAGCGGTTTTGGTGGGCACCTGGCATTTATCCAGGCCAAACCAAAACAGCTCCGGAAAAATCCACCTGTTGCAGCATGGTGTGCTTTTTCTCTTCAGCAACACCACTTACCACACTCCAGATCTGTTGTTCATTGACAGACTTCTCTCCCAGAGGAAAGAATGCACCCAAGGTCAGATTCTTATCTCCAAGTGCTTGCTAACTAGGGCCCAGGAAATCTGACAGATCAACTAGCAATGATGAAAAACAAAACTAAGAATTTTACTCCTCTGATGCAATAAAGCTGTATGTTAAAAAGCTAAAGCTTATTCTCCTTGTGCTGTGTGAGGAGTGATCTGCCCAGTGTTTTGAAAAGGGCATTGTAATAAACCAGGCAAGTCTAAGAGGAGGAGTAGCAGCTAATAACTAACTGCTGCAACTGCCATATCTCACATGGCCTGAGTTTTCAGTTTTCACTCCTATAATTCTATCAACTTTACTGGGAACTTTGTGTGAAAGGACAATTAGGTGCATTGTTATTCAAATCTCTTTCAAACCTTGTAACATAATTATCAAAGGGAAAATTGTGACTCTCCATTTAAAAGTAATTGCTACAACAGATTCAATTATGTTTTGAAAGGCAGAACTTGTCTTACAAAAATCCTGAACTTGCCCTCTAGCTTCATTGCGGTGTCAATAGCAAGAATCAAAATTATGCTGTGTACCCCTACTCAGTGTTACATTGAACACCTGGATAGTGTCAAATCCAAACAGTCCATTTTCTTTGCTTGATTACACTGTCATGTACAATCTCATTTGTTGTTTATCTTATTTCGGCTGAACATACCCACGTTTATTTATCGTACCTACAGACTTTAAATTAAGCCCTGACATTGTTGCACTGTGTGCTGTACAAGCACACAATAAAAGCCTTTGTCTCACAGGGACTGCTATGTAAGTACACACAACAGGCAAAACGTTCCTAAGGGAATGAAAGGCATGTGGTGTGAGTTGTCCAAAGTCATACAGAAGATTTATGTGAGAGTTTGGAACAGAATTCAAGTTTGCAACATCCCTGCTTTGCTGTCTATCTTCTGGGTCTGTATGCCTCTCAACATGGGTCACAAACTGGGAAGAGACTGGTCTTTTCATCATGATCTCAGTGGATATTGCTTTGTATCAAAGGCATGAGTTTTACAGAATTCCACTTGCCTAGCCGAGACAGAATATCCGCTATTTTTTCTTTCAACTTAGTAGTGGAAACAGACTAGAAATGTTCTGTAGCATCAGGATCTTTTTTAAGTCTCATATCCAAATTAACCAGCAGAATCCTGGTTGCTTAGGATGTTATTGTGTGTTGTCCAGTAAAGTGGTTTTATTCCCTATATGATTAGTTGTGACACCTTCGTTATCACTTTGATGGGATATGTTTTAACTGAGCACAATTTTTGAAGACAATCTTCTAAATTCATAGTGTGACTTGTATTAACTTCTCCCAGTATGCACATCTGAATCTTTTTTTATCAAATGCAATATCGTAAAAGCTAGACAGACTGATTCTTCTTCCTTTCAGTTCTGAAATAACAGAAACCCAATTTAAGTCACTTATTCTATTGATGGAAGAACAGTACAAACAGATGTAATAAGTTGCCTGTTCCTTTGCAAGTCATTAGGATATAACGGACAGATTTTTGTCATCTAGTGCTGATAAACCATTTTTGTATTCATTACTCACATAACCTCACTCACCGATAGGAAACCCATGATCTCTTTATCTCATAATCTTGTTCGTTTTGCTATGTTCCTGGTTAAAATATATCTTCACATTCCTTTGATTTAAAACTCTTTATGATCATTATATCAAGTCTCCTATCAAACAAGGCAAAGTTCTAAGCAAATACTACATCTCATTTCAGTAGATTTACTAACTGCTTGTTCTCATAAATAAAAAAAAATACAGGTCCTTGTAGAATCAAAGTCTCCATGTTAATCTTATGGAAAACCATTGCTGAGAGAAATGCATTTGTACTCACTCAAAGCTTATACTAGTTATTTTTAACCTGACATCAGGAGCACAATAATATCTTTTGCTTTTGAATGTCTGCATTAGCAACATGGAACTTGCCATAATTATTTCAGCTATTTCACTGCAAAGACTGAAAACCCTGTTTTCCTGAGTTAAATTCTAATCTGCCTTATGTATTTTGCTTTTCTTTGCGGAGGAAGAAACAGAAGTATGAAAATAAATGGCTTTCCATGACTGTGGTATTGCAGTCATTTTTACACACTGGTCTCTTAAACAGTACAGGAACTACTCAGACAAAATTCCATTGTCTTCAGTATAACTAATGTGCATAAGCCTAAGCCTGAGTATAATGTTTGTAGTATCTAGACCACAAGTTTCAGAACTGCTATTGATGGGCAAGAAATGGAGGCAGGTGGGCAGTCAATGATTTTCTTCTTTCCTCGGTTCTTTCAGTGCTTTGGCTGATTTGGCTTCTCATTAAAAAAGAAGAAATCATAAATCTGGAAAATACTTGCATATGCTACCTGCTTTTAGCATATGATTCAAACCCATTGACTTCAGTTGTTCCAGTAGAACTAAAAGGCAGACTCTAAAGTCTGGCATAATCTCTGGTCTAATCTTGTTTACTTGCATAAAGTCATGTTTCTTTAAACACAGTGGGCAACTGCTTTATTTCAAAATCCTCACATCTGTCATACCCTGACCCCTACAAGTTGTGTCCATGCTCTCAATTAATCCTGCTTGCAATTTCTGCTGCTGGCTTTCTCCTTCAAGCTGCACAGGCTGCAACCAGTGATGCAGAACCCCTGCAGTGGCAATCATTACACCCCCTACTGACATAGGTGCTTCTCCTCTACACTGGTTATGCAGCCCAGTGGGTTTGGGCTGTAGCTCCCATATGTAGTTATTACTGCAGAATGGGACTGGATTGCTCCAGCTGAGCCAGAACATGAGGAAGAATTTCCGTCTGAACATGAGGAAGAACTTCTTCCCTCTGAGGGTGACGGAGCACTGGAACAGGCTGCCCAGGGAGGTGGTGGAGTCTCCTTCTCTGGAGATATTCAAGACCTGCCTGGACAAGGTCCTGTGCAGCCTGCTGTAGGTGACCCTGCTTCAGCAGGAGGGTTGGACTAGATGACCCACAGAGGTCCCTTCCTATCCCTACCATTCTGTGATTCTGTGATTTGAGATGCCCACTAACAAAATACAGAAATGAGGTAACAAACATTAATGCTGGGGCAGCAAATACACCTCCTTGCTTCAAATCTTGATGTTTTATAGTAGATAATAAAAAGAAAGCAACCAAAACACGTAAGCCTCCAAAAGTGAATCACCAACTTGCTGACCAGTGCTCCAAATTGTAAATCGGTAGTGTAAATGCTTGTGTGCTAGATCCCTTGTTATTGGACCTTTATGTATGGGGTGGGTGACTATAGTCATCTATAACTCTGTTTACTCAGTCATAATTGCATTGTTGTCATTCAAAATATATCTTATTTTGGCCAGTATTGTGATGAAAAGTTGCTTCTCATTCTGGATGACGCGTAGGTTCGCAAAGGAAAAGCCCTGTGTGGTTAAGAACAAATATTGCTGCTCCCTGTGCAGTGTAGAACTCTTATTACTAAAATCCAGGAAGGAAGGAGATAATCTACTCTGACGTAGCTTTGTAGCCTTGTACTCAGTCAACTTGATAATACATCTGTGGAGACCCAGGACAATACATTGCCTTGACTCGAGGGGTGTGAGCCTGTTCAGACTAGCTCCCTGTATCTGCCTGAAGTAAGGCAAGAGGAGTATTCATCCTCCATATTGAAGTCCATCTGATCTTCTGTCAAAATTGCTGAAGGTTTATGTTCCAGAGTAGTCAACATAGCTAGCTCATGAGTGAGTTGCCATAGCAGAATGAAACATTTATGTGCTTCTAAATATTTTTGATAGCTCGTGAAAATGGACAATGACATCTTCTCTAAGGACTTCTGCACACAAAATACAGGTGGTAACACCAGGGAATTGGACACAGCAACTGGTAGATTGTCTGTGTGTTGAACTTGGTTCTGACAGAACTCCCACTTTTAATCTTGAAATCTATCTGTGAGTTTTGTTTTATCTTCCAAAAAATAAGTTCTGAGTGAATGAATCCTCGTGGCAGCTTTTAATATTCTGTAACAACACACTACTGTCTATTGTGACTTACTTGAATTTGGTAGGGTATGGTGCTAGTGCTAAATTGACATTTACTTAGAACGATTGTATAACAACTAGATCAGGGAAGAGTAAGTGAAGTAGAGATAACTTAAGAGGCTAACTTTTGCATACCAAGAAAGCTATCTAGAATCACTTTCCTCACATCAGTTCTTCATTTCTTCAGATCATATGTTCAAACATCTATTTGCCAAACACTGGGCTGTAGTGTTAATCCTCTTCTCTGCTCTAATATTCAGTTGTTTATCTGAAGTATGATTGTTGCTACTTGTGTTTATATTTTTTTTTTATATTTTCAATGTTTTGCAGACTGATTTCCCCTTTGCAGCATATTATATTCTGTGTAAGTTCAGTATTCTTGTATCTTATTTTACGGCTGGAGGTAAAAGGTAAGAGACTGAGAGACTTGAGGTGACTGAGTTGTCATCAGAGGAGGAATTTGTCTTCAAGGCTAAGATTTCAAACAGGAGAGCAGAATGATGTTTTTACTGGTGCTCTGAGGGTAATTTAGGAATCTGCTGAGCATTGTCTACTCTGATGGGAGAAGGGAATTTCGGTATCGTGGAGTATGATGTTTTTATTTCTATATTTTAAACTTTTTATGAAGATTCCCATATATATATGTTTAAAAAAAAAAAGAAAATATGATCCTATCATTCCTTTTGTCGATGTTATGCATATTAGCACTGTGCTAAATATAAGGATAAGGAAAGAAAGGAGAGCAGTCCTAGCATTTGTGCCACGTGGATTCCCACGGTGGTATTCAAAGCAGCCTAAGGATCTTCCCCTGTTCTCATTTGGTACAGTTATTGTTTTGTAAAGGTGAATCTGGCAGGTTGTCTGCATTCCAAGTGAAAGAGAGCCCCTGGAGACAAGTGCCTTGTTTTGAGACTGGAACTCCATGAAAGGGCTAGTTCCTTTCATAGCACTGCAACTTGCCTACAGCTTACTTGTCTAAATAGGAACTTCTGTATTTTAAAAAACAAAACAACCCCAAAATGCTGCTGAAGCAGGGTGGGAAGTTTGTTCCCCGGTTCCGTCCTAGAGAGATGTTTTGATGTCTGTCTCCTTGCCTCTGCCCTCTTCTCTTCCCCCACTATTTTTGAAAGCAACCTTTTACTTTCCGCTTGCATAGCAACGTCTCTGATTCTTGGCCTTTCTCACTGAATCGGGACTTTGGTTTCATCCTGTCAGCAGGTAAATGGCCTTAAACCCTTCACGGTTTTGTCAGGGTAAAGTGGAGCTGAAAAGCATTACATATGTTCCAAGTTGAGAGGCAGCTCTTTTGCCATGTTCAAGTGGGTCTGTCCCCTCCCCCACTTCCCCTTCCCTTAAAGGACTTGGCCACAATGAAGCTTTAATCAGCTTCATTGATTTAAAGCTAATTTGCACTTGGCTTCAAGGCTAAGGTCTGTAGCACAAGCTGAAGACCTTTAAATCAGAAGTCGGAATGAAAAGCCTTAGGTATATCATATTGTCTGCTGTGCAAAAGAATAGCAGCTTCTGAAGACTGCAAATTAACTATAAGAGAAAAGCACAAAGCGGTGTTTTCTTCTGTGTTAATGTAACCTCAGCTTGCTGAGTTACACAAGCTTTGCTATCAACATTTCTGCTTCATCATGTAAATTAATAGAGTCAGCTGAATATGTTTTAGCTCTGTGATGTTTTCAGCACTCCAATTCTGGTTGGTTTCAGTTGGATTTAACCTAATTGCCAAACTGATTCCCATCAGTAATAACTTTTAACATTTATTTTTCCCAAAGGGAAAAAATTGTCTTGTCTGTATTCTGCAATTAAGAAGATGATGAAATATTCAAGTGTATGCCTCCACTCTGACTTGAATTCTTTTGTTACCTTTATCAGATAAACTATGAAATATTAACCAGCTGAGTGTCTGAGCATGTGTGAGCAGTATACTGTTTATCAGACGTTTTAAGGTACTTATAATTTTTAACATTGACTATGTCCCGGGAGAGACTGCATTATCATCCGTTTTCAGAATCAATGCTTTTGATGGGGCTTGGTGTACCAGAATGTGTGTTTCCAATTTCTTTAGAGCATGATCAGAACACACAGGATAGCATCATTACCAGAAGCCTTTATTAACATTTAAACAGGTGGAGCAGAAATAACATCTTTCTTTAATTTGTTCTTCCCCCTATCTGATCATGCCAGGCTGTAGGTTACAGTGTTGCTTACTGGAATTTTGTATGTATAGATGGGTGCAAATTTAGCAACTAGGTTAAAGCATGGCTATGCGCATGCTTGTTTGGGAGTAACGTCTGAAAAGACCTTATTTTTTGCATCTGCGTGTCAACTTTTTTCAAGCCTGACATATATGCAGAAATGTAAGGAGGATAAACTTCAGTTTGTGGCTTCTTGCAGTTGCTGTGTTATATCTGTGAAATAAGAGAACACAATTTTCTGAAAGGTTCTGGCCTCTTCTGTGCGCTTGGTTTTGAGCCAATTCGTGAGCTCGCTGCAGCGATGGAAGAATTTCAGTGCATTCGTTAAGGTGACTCTGCTTTCTCGTCAGGTCTGTGAAGTGAGTGCAAGCCTGAGCCACGACAATAAAGTCAAAGCAGTATTTAACTTCATAGCTTCTCCACAGAAATCAATTCATTTGTTCACTTGCACTTATCTTTTTTATCTGTAAGCCCCCCCTTCTCTTTCTGCCCCAAATTTAGGAGTATTGCAGTCGTAATCTGTGTTGATATTGAAAGCACGGTAAGTTACCAGCATTTAAAAGCTGGTGGGCACAGCTACAGTAAGAAGAGGAAAAAATGGAACGTGCGGAACGTGGCGGGAGTGTTTCACACTGCCTGCTTAGGTATTGGCAGCAGGGAGGCGTAGCATTCCTCACCTACCGTGCACATTTACGTGTGGCCGATGGAGCCATATAGAGGTCTTTCGGGATTTTTCTTACCTGGCACGTGAAGCTCTGCATGCCAGCTTACGTGACTATAAAGAGGTCTTTCTCAGTCCCATCCTTTTCTCCCTCTTCTCCTGCACCAGCTTAGGTGACGCAAAACACGGCCAGGAAGGAGCCCGCTTTTCGCCAAGGCTCCCCGCGCCTGCAGAGTGCTGCGCGGAGGCTTGTGGTCCCTGGTGCAGTGCCTTGCGCTGGAAACCCTGCGCCCGGCAGAACCGCGCCGTGAGCCGCGCGGCTGCGCCCAGCTGCCTGGTGCTGGGGCGCGGCACCTAGGAGCTGCGAAGCGGTGAGCTGAGTGATGCAGAGGAGAAGTCTCGGATGTAAGGAGTGAAACTAGATAGGTCCGCGTCCACAATATGGTGTGCTGCGGGGATTTACAAAGCTTTTCCCTGCCAGAGGTTCGAGATGACAGTTGCATGGGGAATAACAGGGGCCTGAGTGACAAGTGCTGCTTTCCAGGCAAGTGGTAATAGACACTCCATCCCAGATTACCTTTGTTTAAAATAGGGCTACCTGTAAGATTTGATGAGGCATTCTGACGTGGCCTTCCTCTGCAAGTGAAAGGCAGATCATCTGTCCTTGTGTGTTTGACAGTCTGGAACTTATGACCTTTTGGCCCCACATTGTAAGATAGAAAACAATTTCCTTAATCAAAAATGGCTGTTTTCACAAAATTTGGATTGCTTCGTGGAAAGGTTTATTGGACAGCCTTTTCAAACTGAAACTTTCGGAGTGTGTGTGAGGGGAAGGTTTTGAACTGTCATATTGATATTTTCATAACAGAATGTTCCAGCTTTAGTTTTAGAAACATAATCATTAAAAGAGTTAAAATGGTCAAAAAAACAAAACAAAATTTGTTGATTATTAGTCAGGAATTTTCTTCATGATTCTGTTTGATTTTGACTTTTATCTTTACTGAAGTCAGGAATATTAATTAATTCTCAAATTTTCGTAGCACAGGTATTTTTTGTGATTCACTTGGTAGAGATATAATAGAAGTCAAAGCAGTTAGATTTATGCTGAAAATGTCTGTGGAGTTTATTCTTTTTTTTTTTTCAGAGCAAATTGCAAAGTTATGCAAGACAACAGAAAACAATAATAAGAAATAAGCTAAATTGCCACAAGACTGCCTCGGAAGAGTAAAGGAGACCGCTGGGAAAGTCAAAAACCTTGAATGGACTTTGCATAAATATCCCAAATGTTCTTATCTGAAGTCCTTCTGCAAATACCCTGGCTAAAATACTTTCTTGGTTTGGGTTTTTTTTGGTTCTTTTTACTCCTCAAGTTATCTTTTCATGGGACTAGCTGCTATTTGATAGAAGTTCATTTTTAAAAAAAAAATATGGTACAGAGCCAGTTGTTCCAATTGCAACATAACTAATATGATAGGAACTTATTAGACTCTGATTACTGTAAAGCAACAAACATATTAATGCAAAGGCATTGGAAGGGCAGTCTGAAAAGGTAAATTCATTCAGGAGTTCTCTAGTGTGGTCCGGTGCTGATAGATTACCAGAAACTCTTTTTGCTTTTGAACCTAGAGACAAAGGACCAAATACTGCAAACAAATGCATATTTGATTAGCCTCAGTGCCTCCTTTAGTATGTTCTCTGGGAGCAGAGTAACTCACATGTGATAAGTGGCTGGTCTTAAACTTAGCAAGCACTAGACTTCTGTGGGAATCTGCTGTAAAATTACATTTGGTACAAATTCAGTGATTTGTCTCCTTCATAAAATACCCAAAACACTTCTCAAAATCTAACACTTCCTTGTATCATTTAAAAAAAAAAATGAGGAGGAGGAATGAGCAGTCTCAAGAGATTTGGTTTTAGTTAGCTCGTTAGTAGTCTGGGTACTGTTGATTTGGTTTGCAGGGTTCAAGAATGTGTATATGTCCCTTCATATGAGTGAATTTTGCCTCAGCTGTAATTACATCACAAAATAAAAGTAGAGAGAGAGAAGCAGACCGATTGACTTCTAAATTTGATGTTAAAGCTGTTCTTGAAGAAGGTGATGTTGACTTTTGGTTATGTTTGGCTGCCACTGCCTAAGAACTGGTATGGAAGGCTACAGAAAGCGCCTTAGTCTGTGGAAGAAGGAACCTAACATTATTTGGAACAGTCCCTTATAAAACTTGGGAATGTCTGTAATTGTTATGGCTGTTGATTGCGATGAACAGTGCTCAAGTTTAGGAGCAGGAGTATTTATAAACCTGTGTCATTTAGCACCTGCGACATACTGTTCCAGCAGGATAAATGAGCTGCAACTAACAAAGGATTAATTTTGGGACACTCTTACCCTCTTTTTACTACATTCTTGGATTAAACAATTATTTACTTTATTTTAACATGTACCAAATGCAAATGAGAAAATCAGATGCTTTGAGGCTGCTATTAATGCTTAACCTTAGCCTAGAGGAGTTTGTCTTTATCTGTACTCAATGAACAAACTTACAGGTTACATCAGGACACCTGAGTTGATCACAGAATGAAAGAATATCTCAAGTTGGATGGGACCCATAAGGAGCATCGAGTCCACCTCCCTGATCCTCACAGGACTGCCTAAAACTAAATCACATGACTAAGATCATCATCTAGATGCTCCTTAAACTCTGACAGGCTTGGTGCTGTGTCCGCTTCCCTGGGGAGCCTGTTCCCGTGACTGACCACCCTGTCTGCAAGAAACCTTCACCTAGTGTCCAATCTGAACTTCCCCTGACGCACCTTCATTCCATTTCCTTGTGTTCTATTGCTAGTCACTAGAGAGAAATGCTGTGCTTCTGATTAGCAGTTCTCTCTAGAGCCTGAAGGACTGCATCTCTCCCTTCTCTACTCACTGTAGCTCGCCTTCAGGGAAAGTACTATCCAAGGGGTGGTGGTAGCGTTTATGAGTATCTCGGTGTAGCCTCACAGGCATTGGAAGACCTGTAAATGCAACTGCTGCAAGGCTGAATCCCTTACCACAATACTGCAAGCAAGACCAGAGCTAAGTGAAAATTAGGACACCGTACTTAGTTGTATAAAATATTGAAATGGGTGCTGGTCTGGATTTACCTCATTTTAAGCATTATTGGAGCCTGTGACTCAAGTACAAAGTAATTATTGAATGTCATTATCATTACTCCTTTAGGACCAGTTCTAAGATGAAATCACATGTGCAAGGCAGTTTCTGGAGAAATATCTTGTGGTGGCTTTCTGGATTAGTAAAAATGATTGTTTCTTGTTGATGGTGTGAAATGAGCGGGTGAGCTACCGCACCGCTAACACATTATTGCTCTTACCATTTTGCCAGATCGCGATGACTGAAGTGATGTGTATCTTAATTGAAGGTAGAATAAGTCCTCTCATCATTAAGGACTTGAAACAAAGCCACTGAAATTAATGAGAGAAATTCCCATTCGCTACAGTGTTTGTTGGCAAAGATGTGGAATCCTTAGCTCTGCTTTGCAAGCTCCTCCCTCTAACACAGGAATTTTCCTATTAACAAACTGTTTTTGAATAAGTGATCCATTTTGCAAGGAGTGGATGTTTTTGGCACTGATGTAGGACATAGAGTAGAAGACCTGTGCAATAGCATGGCATTCCTTGGCTCTGAGTGCGACAGAACTTGTTCTGTATTAGTCACACATAGGCAGCCCAGCGTACTTCATGCTTATTGATTCACCTTCTTCATAATTGCAGCATGCTGCTAATAAATGAACCTGCTGAAAACTAAGCCACCTATATTGTATCTGCGTAGTTGTACTCATTGGTGTCAATTTAGTTCAGAGGGCACAGAAAGGCAGTTTGACTTTCCTTGAATATTTAGATCTTTAATATGTGCAAAAGGATGATAATCTTCTGAAAACTTCAGCTATTTTGTAAGAATTACCTTATTCACTGAATATTTCCCATTCCCTTGGTTTTTACTTTGTATGAGAGAATTATATGGGGGTAGGAGGGAAAGAGGGAAAAGAACATAACTTTTAATTTTGTTAATTTCCCTTTTACCAGACCGTTCTGTTCCATGCAGAATGCTGTTGACCACAGTGTTCCTTTTCATTGGAAATACAATGTTAAGCTTTCATGCTATTTGCTGCAATCATGCTCTGACAAGTTTTCTTTGGTTTCATAATTTGCTGTTTCATTTGGAAAAAAAATTCTGGCAATTTTTTTTAAAGAACTGGAGGTCAGACTTTCTCAGGTATGCTCAAAACTTCAGTAACTTGAAGAGGAGATTCAAACTTGCGGCATTCCAGCCACAGCTGCTCAGTCCCACCCCCAAACCACAGCCTCTTGCCCTGTCAGTTGTGCTGATACAACTATTTGCAGGGCCATGCACTGTTAATCTGTTCAGTGAACTGGTTTAAGTACTCCTCTGAAAGAGAGTGTTTATTTTTAACCCTTATCTGACTTGCAGCACATGTCTACAAACCATTTGTCAGCACAATGGTTGGCCGATAACCAGTACTGTGGGGGCCCCAAGACCTCCAGAGTGTGGAACACAGACCAGTTGGGTGTCTAAATACTTTCAAAAGGTCTGCACCTTGATGTCTGTCTGCCTTTGTATTCTGAAGGAGTGAGAACAGGTAAAAAAGTTCTTGATTACCACAGCCAAGGTCTACTGAAAATAAGATCTGGAGGAAATAGTGGCACTAGTGTCTGCCTGGTTCTGTTCTCCTTCAAAGGACTTCACAAGTGAAACTTAAGTAATGATTTACAATGTAGTGTTCAAAAAATGCCATTTCACTTGCATCCCATATAGGGGAAACAAAAGAAATGTAGTTATTTGCACACTACTAGAAGGGAGTTGGTAGGATCTCCCTCATGGTTTTCTGATGTACCTGTGTAGCAAATATTCCAGTAGTCTCTGTTACCTAACCATGAATATGAGTGCTATTTCAGATGTCCAAGGGTATCTGAGCCATCTGCGTGGATCTGTGAATTACAATTACTGGATGCATGGGATAGGCATACTATCTGGGAGAGGTAGGTAAAAGCCATGTACGATACCATATAACACCTAAAAATAGCAGTTTGTGTGACATCTAAGATAGCACTAGGCACCTGCACTTAGGCAGTTGAGTGACACCCTGTGTAACTTGTGCTTAGAATACGAGACACCTCTAAATCCCATTAGATGATCACAAGACAAAGTTATTTCTGTCACATTTGTACTTTGTTCAGACTGTTAATTTGTGCCAGAAGGCTGAGAAAATGCTCAGATGAGCCATAGCTCCTTGGCCTGCATACCAGGAACCCAAACAAACAGGTGGTTCCTGCTTTGTGAAGCTCATCGTGAATAGAAAGGCCATAAGAGAAGTCAGTGGAGGAGATATGACAGTGGCCAAAGAGTGAGTGAACAATTAAACCGTGGCAGGACTGAAGTCTCTGCGTTTTGAGTCTGCTGTTCTACCTATGAGACTGGAAGTTCCCAACCTTTTGTACTGAACACTAAAAAAATTATGCTATGCGAGTGATGCGTCTGGATCTGAAGCTGCACAGACATCTGTAGGACATGTACTACACATGATACACCCCGAATGTGCCAGATTTCTTGGACACATGAAGCTCATGAACAGTTGGTCCGCTTGTGAGGTTTGTTGTACAGGTACTGTGTAGGTGAAAGGTGAATGCATAGTGGTAGTCTGTCAGAGTCATCCGCTCAACTGGGCGTAACAAATATGTCTAAGGATAACTGGGCGGTACCTCAGTAAAATTAAGGTAGTTCTATTGACCTTATCTTTAAAGCATTTGCTGTTTTATTCCCAAAATGTTAAAAAACATTTAGGCCTCATTTTTCACTCTTTGTAAAATGGGAACATATCTACCAGTCTTATTGCAATGGAGAAAGTCTTCATTAATCAGTGTCTATAGAAAGGATTGTGTTCTCAGAGGAAAGGACTGAAGTATTTGTGATACTGCAATATTGTGCAGCAATGTGCAAGTGTACCAGCCACAGCGTCCAAGTCTCAGAAGGCAAAGGCAGGGACTGGGAGAATGAAGAACTAGCCGCTATAGGAGAAGGTCAGGTTCGAGACCATCTAAGGAACCTGAAGTTGCACAAGTTCCCCTCCTTGGCAGTGTCCAAGGCCAGGCTGGATGGGGCTTTGAGCAACCTGGTATAGTGGAAGGTGTCCCTGCCCATGGCAGGGGGCGTGGAACCAGATGATCTTTAAGGTCCCTT
>Ga0181612_152512_pt1 | contig 13407 bp, 3 predicted proteins | sample HoacroProtozoa21_FD_119630 | JGI IMG/M metagenome (GOLD analysis project Ga0181612, IMG submission 119630) | Hoatzin crop microbial communities from Cojedes, Venezuel. Combined Assembly of Gp0051906, Gp0051904, Gp0051908 | reverse complement strand
TTATTAAATTGTCTTTTATCTCAACCCACGAGTTTTACCTTTTGTCCATTTCTGCTCCTTATCCCACTGGGGGGAAGGGGAGGGGTGAGTGAGCGGCTGTCTGGTGCTTAGATGCTGGCTGCTGGGTTAAACCACAACACCACTTTTTGCAAACTTCCCCAGGAGCAGTTCAGTTTGATGGCACAAGGTTGTAGCACATGGATTGTAGGAGCTGCTAAAGCCTGTCTGTTTGGTTGTGCTTAAAATTGCTTCCATTGACATCAAATATTGATACCTGTGGTAGTTACTGCCTCAATTTAATCTGACAATATCTTCTTAAAGTCTGTTTGATTCTTCTTCCAATCCAAAGACATTTCTGTTCCCAGTCATCAGGTCGAGTTTCAAATCTTTTTTTCCCAAGTAAAAGTATAATATTAATTTTAGAAGGAATTCAGAGGTTTAAAGATCTATAAATTTTCAAAGCCAGTACACATTTAATATTTAGAAGTTACAACATCTCTCAGTGAGAAGCTTCCAAAGCCCTAATGCTTTAACTAGCAACTATTTTCTCTGTCAAGCATCCATTCAGTAGTCCTGCAAGCAGAGCACCTCTGCAACTGAGGCTCAATTTCTTTGGTATCTGTGAATTCTGACATGCTATAACACTGCAAAAATGCTATTAAATTTCAGTCCCAATAGAGTATTTGAGAGAAGGTGGTTCTGCTTGCAGAAAGCAGTAATACTGTATTTTTTCTTTACGTTTTCCTTTTTTTTTTTTTCCCCCAAGTTTTTTTTGTCCTTGCACTCAACAGCCCATTCCTCGGGGAGCTGACAGTCTGTTTTGTAACCATGGGGGCAACAGTATCTGAATTGGGATTTATTCACTGGGAAGGAAGGAAAGTAGAGCACATTAACCGCTGCAAAGACCTTATTCTTTGTGTGGGAAATAAGTCCATGTGAAAAATGTCTGTGTTGAGCAAGTCTTCCAGATGGCCATGCTCGCTGCTTAGCTGGCTCTGCCGAATGCAGAGTCCCACAGCAGTGGCTTTGAGAGCCTGGTGAATGATTGGAGCTTCAACAACCTGGAGAGAGTTTTGACAGCGGGATCAGGCCCACTGCATTCAAAAGGCTGGTCCCTGCTGACATTTGTGCTTTACAAATTAAAGCCTTTATTTATAGGAACAAATGCTGTCTTGCTTTGGAGGGTTTCCTTTAACCACCGTGATTAAAAGCTGCTCAGAAACTGTTTGCTTGCTTTCAGCTCGCTGATGCAGAGCCCTAATCTCTGCAGCCCAGTGCCGAGACTCTCTTTATATGCTGGGAAGCATTTGGTTTGGGTTTGTTTGGCATTGGTTTTGTATGCTGTTACATCACATGAAGCAACTTCTGATCCCAGTGCTGAACGTTATCCCTGGGACAACTCTGGGGGCTGTAGGCAGATTCATGCTGTAAGAGAACAGATCCCTGTGCTGTGTGAGCTCTAATCTCAGGGGAGGAGGGTGCTGGGTGCTGCACCCTCTGGGCAGAGCTCAGGTGTCAAGTTAGACAGGAGGGCTGGCTCCTGCTGTACTCCTTAATTCGCAGGGCACGTTACAACTCCCACTACACCGTGGGGGTCTTGTTTGAACTGCCTGCCTCATCCTATCAGTCTCTAGAAGTGAACAGTTTGCTCCTTCTTAAAAAAGTATTAAAAAAAAAAAAAATCCCTACTTGATCTGTGTGCTAAGGAACAACTGTCATACTGGTTTAGCAGCAAAGTTTTCAGAAATAATGTTTTAAGATTTTTATTGCTGTTTGTGTTGCTTTAAAGTGCCTGATTTGTGACCAGTGGACAGTTTTATTGTCTTCTGTCAATTTTGTTTCTGAGGCAGAATGGTTTTATTGTTTAATGTATAGTGTTGATTTGGAGGAAGAAACTCCCTTGGATGTTGCCCCACTAAAAGAAAACAATCCTTTAAAAAACCACAAGACTCTTATCTCTTGACCTTTAAGATTTTATGGCTCTGGGCATGTCCATCCCATACCACAGGGCACAGGAGTGCCTAGGGATTTAGGCCACCGATCAGTGCCATGCCAGGAAAATTGCAGCTCAGATCTGGAAGCATTAAAGACATTCAGACTCTAGGGACCTCATAAGTAAGTGTGATACCACCTGAAAGGTTATTTGCTTTTTTTGCCTCTCTCGCCTCAACTTTAGTTGTAGAGTCTCTAAAGGCATAAAGAGCTTTTTCTTGGTAGTTCCAGATGCTTTCAGTGCTCCAGTGTGGGTCTCCATCAGGCAGTAGCATCTCCACAATTAACAGACAGCCAAACTGTTGGGAAATACGAGTTTTAAAGTGATCCAAGACCAGGGATTAGTGAGGTATTGTATGGTTCAGGTCCGATTGTTGTTGCTCTGCATGAATTCTCATTTCACCTACTTGACCCCCAAACAGCTAGTCAGGTTGTGTCTCTTGGCACAGCTCCTGTAGCAGCCATCTCCTTCTGGAAGTGTCTGTCTGTCTCCATTGAACAAGAGAGGATTTAAACAATGAGTTTGGATAAAATGCCAAACTTCTGATTTCATACGTGTTTGGTAAGTTGAAGCCCCAGTCATGATGGCAGTCCATACTGTGTTCCAGTTATTGTTCCCATTGCTCCTTTGGTTTTCCCAACCAATGGCTATTAAACAGACTATTATCCTTCTATTAAACCAGGCAAGTTCATTCCTCCATCTTCTCACTCTTGCTCCATTACTTTTGAAGAGTTTCTACTCAAACTAGACGTTCACTGCCCCAGCCTACCCAGGAGGCCCAGGTCTTTGTAGTAAAGAAGAAAGTCATCCTTTTGGTGTGACAGCTAGAGAAGCTTGGCTCATGCTTAGAACTGGTTACTGTGAAAGCTGAATCGAGACAGTTTCTTAAAGTCTGTTTAAGCGTCTGTAGTTTGCAAGCACATCTTGACAGAAGAGGTATCTCTTCATGCACTTGTTGTAGTGGTGCAGTAGCATTGGGTGAAAAGTTGTCAGTGAAAACACGTTTGCTGGCTGTGTTACCTGGCATATGCAAGTGTGTTTGCGTTTAATTCATGTGCCATTTTTTTCTGGGCAGTTGCCTAACATTAAGGAACTTGCTGTAGAAATGTAAGAGCAAAATGTTGATGGCACAGTGGGGGAGGTCTTTTGCATCTGGCCTTCTACCACTGTTGTTTTTATGCTGAAACATCATGATTATCGAGAAGCTTTCTTGTTGCTGGAAAGCATTTTAAGAAGAGGTCATTGTCTGTGAGTCTTCGCTGTTTACGATACACCTCATCAGACCATGTTTAGAATTTAAATGAATTACTTCAGTGCAATCAGCTACTGTAATTGCACAGGGAGCACTCCTCATACCTGAGGATCAAGGCACTCACCACACCTTTTCTCTGGTAGCTTTAATTACCTTGGATTTTATGTTCTGGGCTCACAATTAATAAACCCAGCAGAATAAAAAAACAGCTTGGAAATCTGGTGAAGCAGTAAGTGTGGAGCTCTGAGCTTCGCATATCATGGGAACATCATGCTACTGATAAATCCAGGACAAAGTCTGGGATATGAAAATCCTCGTGAGGCAATTTCTGCAGTCAGTATAAGATGCCAATATGTTTTACTGCATTTTACAGCTTGTGCCATTTAAGTGAAATGAGCATGAGATTATCAAAATGTGAATTAAGTTATAAAGTTCAAATAGAAGTGGATTTGTGAACTTGGAAGAAGTGGAAATGAAATAAACTCCATTCAGAAGCAGAAGTGATGTCAGGATTGTCGCATCGATCTGCATGGCTATGAATGCCTTGTAGATTTTAAAATTATTTTAAAAACTGGATTAGTTTGGAGAAGCAGAACTGTTTTTTCGCGTGCCGTAGTGGATGCAAAATGATCATCCAGGGACAGAGCCATTATGCAGGGAGTTGCAGGTTATCTCTGGGATTCCTGGATGGATTGAACATGGATTAGACCAGAATACAGATGCCGCTTGCTGAGAATTCACCTGATGTATGCAGCATGATTTTATAGGTAAGGAGTGAAATTATTAATATGAAACGAAAGTTACTGTAGGCTAATAGTGAATCTGATTTTGTTTTTAACACCGAAGCCTCCTCTTGTCTAAGTCAGTGTCAGGTTATTTCAGGAGATACTGTGATTCAAAAAAGATGAGATTCTTTGATCATAGATGTCCTTGTCATTTAAAATGTGATTATTATGATCATGGATTAGGAAGCGATTGTACAGTAATAGTATAATATGACTTTTTAAAAGAAAGAAAAGCACTAAAGACATTCTGAATTAGCTAAAACTTCCACAACAGATACTGCAAATTTGCATTCATTTTCACTCAGATCAAAAACTTGTAGATACTTTGTTGGGGGGAAAAAAAATGGTATTGTCTAGTTTTTTCCTGCGTCCATAAAGTTGCTAACCAGCCATGAATTGTGGATTATCTCACAGGGGAGGCACCCCTCTGCCAGGGCAGGATTGCCAGAACTGGGGTGTTTAGGATGAAGCTATGGAGGATGGCTTGCTGACTCCAGGCAACAGGAGCACATTAGTGACAGCAACTTGTGTAGGAACCGCGCACTTTTGCAAGTACAGATGTGGTTTCCAGGCAATAGTTTTCCACACTAGTAATCTCATCATTGGTCCCAGTGGGTTCTGTATTTCATTATGTATCATTTGCACTACTCATAATTTATAAATACTGACCACATCTCTTCAGGCAGAAATATCTCTGTCCTTTAGCTCTGTGTGTTTATGAGAGACTTTGCAAGATGCTAGGAAAAGTGATCTCCCAACCCATGAACTAATGAAATATTAAAAAAAAAATGTGATATCTTTCAGGAAATGGGGTTTCTGGTTTTTTTGTTTGTTTGTTTGGGTTTTTTGTGGCAGGAAGACATCTTCTTCTGATTACAAGGGTTTTGTAAGCTGGAAGGTGAAAAATCTTGGTTGGGGCATTTGTGACTCCATGGATCACAAGGCTGATGATTTTGGTGGAGATTTTTCAGGGTTTGTTGATCAGAGCCTGCTTAGCAGACAGCTTGGTCTCGGCGTAAAGCCAGGAGAAGCCTTTCAAAAGCTGAGGTACATACTGTGCTCTTGAAGATCTTCCAAGTCCGTGAGCAGGCATGCAGGTGTGTTGACAGAAGCACGTGAGCTTTGTGCAGGCTGGGCTGTCCACACGGTTGCCAACAGGCAGCGTTATCTCTTGACCGGCGTTCACGCAGAAATGGGTAAGCTGACCTGATCAACACAGCAGTAACCACACTTTTCATAGCTCCCTTCGGGCACTTTTGGGACAGATTATATTAGCCTGCATGAGAAGTTTTCTCTTCATCTTTTTTTTAATACTTCTCCTTGTAGTTGGTTAGGCATGATGCCAGGAGAATCCAGGACTTTATTTCTGGCATATCATGTGCAATGAAACAAGTGTCAGTATAGGCACTAACTTATATATAAATAGCTTCGTATTAATGTGACTGTATAGACACCAACCAATTTAGATACAGCTCCCACATTTATCTTATTTGCTGTCAGTGAAAGCTGTTGAATTACTGACACCAATAAGGGCAGGACCGACCTGCTGAAGCCTGCACAGCTGTAGGAGGATTAAACCGTAACAACAATAAAGAATCCATGTCCAAAATATGATGGCTTGGATTAGACATTACTATGGATGATGAAGTTAAACTAGACCTAACACAGCATCAAACTGTTTTGGATTACTGACTTTTGGACTGAATTCAGCAGGAAGCTTTGCTTAGGATCTTGCATTTTTTTTTCTGCTTTTAAAGTGCATGAAAACTTGCTAGTAAAATCTCCATCATGAGACGATATTTGAAAACTCTCCAGACAACCTAGGCAGTGGGGTAGTTTGTTGCCATTTCAGTGCAGAAATTCAGTGGGATGGAAGTGCCTTGAAAATAAAAGCCAAAATATTCCAAAGGGAATCTAAAACAACCACTAATTAAAAAAAGAAATAAATAAAATGGAAATTAAATAAGCAGCTGAACTACTTTAGCAACTTATTTTGTAAATACTACCAGTTACTTAAATAAAGGACTCCATCATTCAAAGCTTTGCCTGCCTGTGTTGGAAATGTATTCTGGGGTCATAGCAATCAAAGTCTGTCTTAATTTCCTTAACTAAGGGAATTTTCTCAATCTTTCTGGTTTCAACCCTAGGTGCAGCTCTGCTGTGTATTGTTTATTTATTATAGTCACTTCTTCTGCAATTCTGTTTGGAGAAATTTAAGTTGGAGGGTTTTTTGTGGTTTCGAAATTTGTATTAAATGTCCAGACATTGCTGAGAGCAGCATTAACAAAGGCAAACATTTTGATCAGACCTTCCGCATCAGTGATGAAAACTTTGACAAGTAGAGCCTGCGGGATGAGAAGTGTTGGCAAAACGATCCAGATGCAGTGACCCAGATACTCGTTTCGTCATTCTTCTCCATCCAGTGGGACTGTGCGTACACTGTGGCAATTTTACCCATGCTGTCAGACCTGCCAGGTAGCTCAAGCGTGATGCTATGGGAGGCTCCAAAGATCAGGAGTATAGAAATAGCGCGGATTTAAACACTAAACAGGATTTTCAACAGGGAAGCCATGGAGTTATCAGGGGGACGAGGGGGAGGAAAAATCAGAGCAGTTATTTGGAAGTTACAGCGTGCTACACAGAAATTGGAAATAGTCAAATGGGAATTAGAGAGAGCCAGCTGAGTTTCCAGCACAGCGGCAGCAGTATGCCCTTTAGGGTTACTTAACATGCTGAGGTACTCTGCTGCGTCTGCGAAAGTCTGAAAAGGGGAGCAGAAGCAGACAGAGCTGCCGCTTGAGGAGCTGTAACAACCTCTGCATTTGCATTGGAATTAGCGTGACAAGCTCAGTGTGGAAACCTTGTAAAGAGCGCACTGTTACCCTTTAGATTATAGGAGAAACGTTGCTTGCCATCCTGCCGACTTAGTGAGGCAAAGATCTCAATTTTAGAATTTATGAGACGTTATACAGGCTTCGTGTCAGAAACGCTTGTGAATTCTGAATTGCTTGGTAAAATAGTCATGAGGGTCATCATTGCTAAGACTTCCAGAGGGAAAAAAAAAAACAGCAGAAGAAAATAATACACTCAGATTTCATAATATACTTCTATTTTCTGACAAAAGTGAGATTTTAAATACTTCAGTTTAATTGCAAGATTTTTTCTTTTCTGTTTCTCATTTGCCTCAGGAATGTGTTTAGCATTAGCAAGACAGACTTCTTAGTATTTAAAAAATAGCAATCAAATGCAGAGGCATCCTGCCAAAGGGAAGGGAGGCAGTGTGCAGGCTCTGCAGAAAACCTTCTCGCCATTCGGTAACTTAAATGTATTCTTGCAGTTTGATCTCAAGATACAGCAGCATGTTAACATGAGAACAATATTGTGTCCGGGATAAATATTCCCGTACTGTTCACTGGAGCATTTTTGCTGGCAAAAAAATTATAGTCAGCTTTTGCTTACCTGTAAAAGAATAGCCTGTGCTGTGCCAGATGCTGATGAGAAGTTAATCAGCTTTTTGTATGGATGCATTCATTGCTAAGAATATGAGATTAGAGTACAATGGAGGTATAATTGGTATGCTGTGTAAAAAAGCATGAGAACTGCACCTTGTATAATTTGGTGGTAGGCCAGATATTTTTAGGGACGTACAGTTCACTGAATAAAAAGTTTTCTATTCTTGTGCTTATGTTATGGGTTGTCTAATGAAGAATTACACTGCTTAGTTTTGATGCTGTTTTTTACACTGGAGAGACCTTTGAATTCCCTTTGAGAGACTATATTACACACTTCTATTATATATTTGCTGTTCCACAAATAGAAAAAGTAGCATTTCTGCACGATGGGAAAAGCAACCACAAAATGAAGACAATTTTGGGATGGATCCCCAAATGTCTCTATGCAGAATCTGAACAGCAAGTAATTGCAGTATAATTCCTGCAAAAAAATGGTTGCTGTGTTCTCCTCAAAGTATTTATTACCTGACTTTTTGACATTTGGTGTTCATGTTTGGGTTTTCTGTTCTGCATTTTCAGTAAGTAGGAGCAAAACTGTAATGGTATGTGCATATTTCTGATCTTCAAATCAGTCCCACGGAGTCAAGAATAATTTTTTGTCTTAAAGTTCCTCTTCCTGAGGTCATTAAACAGTTGAAAACCTCAGTTGTTATCCATATTGTTTCATGAAATTAAGTTCATTTCCCGTAATTTTAGCTATCCAGCAGCTAGATATTGAGCCCAAGGTAATCATCCAGGCTCTTTCAATAACAGCAATAACAATAATAATGTATCTCCTGGATTTTAAGTAACTTCTTTCATTGAAAGGGAGGTGACTCATGGCTTTTGAATGCTTGGGGCTGACAATGTTGTGAATATGGAACTGAAATAGTATTAAACAAAGACTGAGATGCGGTTACATGTGGATAAATAATAGTAAATGACATTCTGACAACGTGGTGTACTTTTATGAAGTACTTTAAAATCCGTATTCTTCTTTTAGAACTTCACTAATGCACTGATTTAATCTGATAGTGACTAGAAGCACTCAGCTGCTGAACCCTTTTTGATTCCACTTAATAGCTGTCCATATAACTCCTTTGGCTTGCATTTTTATGTATTTCTATTTTGCAGAGCTGAACAAACACTGCATTATTTTATCAAAAACAATTATGAGCCTGTTAGCTGCAAAGAAAGGCCAAGCTATTATACCCTAACAGTTAGCGTGAAGGAAAACTGTAGCACATGCAGGTTGATTAAATGATGTATATTTAATTTTCCTTTCAACCAAAGAAAGTCAAGGATGTCAGCTGCTGAAATTCACAGAAGACAGAATGTAGCAGGAGCCACATGGGCTGAAACAATGATCCAGGTAAATCAAGTATGCAGTGACTCTTAAAAGAAATTTGAAAAAAGAACTGAAATACAGCATCGAGTAGGAAATTCTTGGTGAAAAGCAGGTGAAATACCACCCTGAAAGCTCTAGCTTTCTAATGTTTATGTCCGTGGTAGCAGAGATGGTGATTTTACCTAAGATGCTACCATTTTCTCTCATAAAATAAATTTAAAAATCTATACCTTTTGGCAAATGTTGGCTTTTAAATTGCAGCTATGTCAGAGCAAGCATAGTCACATGCACACTCATTGTGTACGTGAAGGCTGGTGTATCTGGAAATAAACTAGCCCCAGAGCCAGTGGCAAAAGTCTCCTTCCAACTGCGTGGCAGGCATATTCCTTCTTTATTTTGAAAGTGCACAGATACGGATATAACCATATTTGATATAAGCCATCCTACCTGGATCTTCCATTACAGCTTTCCCTGAGTATGCAGAGAGTGTTGGTTAAGATACACAAACGTGAAATCAGCAATACAAAAGCCTACATGTATATTGTAAGCTGATCACTTGAGATAGCAAAGCACAGGCCAGGAAGTAGTGATGATAGGGAAAGAATAACGGGCAGAAAATGTCCAGACTGATTGGGAAAGACTTTCAGGTGAGTGAGTGGCAGCCACTGCTCAGGATCAGTGCTAAAGCCCTGGTGAAACCAACGTGGTTGCAGAGCAAGGGTTCCCCTTTGCTTCCACATAATCTCAGTGAGGCTGAGGGTCAGTAGAAGACCACGGAGACAGGTCCTGACCTATTAAGCTCAGTTTTTACCAAGGAGTCAGAGTTAATATTTGTATCTTGCAGTACTGAGACACAAAAGGGAGTGAATTAGGAACATGGCTCCAGACCCACGACCCTTATTTTCTGAAAAACCTTCTGAGAGCATTCTTTATAGTTACTGGTATCTCAATGGGAATCTCATACGTTTAGCACTTCTTTACTGTCCAGGAAGTATACTGGCCAAATTCTTGAATCTTAGTGCAGAAATTCGTTCTTCTCTAAGAACTCATCTTTCTTAAACATTATTTCTCTCATTCTAGAAAATGGCCTGTATTAATTCCAAGAACAAACCCCTGATGAGAGCAGGTCTGGGTCTCAGGTTTATCTGAGTCAGGTTAAAAGTCTATTAAGAAAATACACTTGAAAAATGTCTTAATTGGAAAACAGTGTCTCAGATGTGTGAGCCATCCTCCCCATCCCAGACAGCATGTGGGTTAACAAAAATACCTTTCTGTTTCTCTTATTAAATACTTCGTTCTTTGTGTCTAAAAACATGGAGAGGCTTCTTGCGACTTTCAAATCTGAATATTTAAAATAAGGCTTGGAAAGGGAAAAGCAAGTGAGATTGTCCTGTAAATATCAAAGCCACTTACTCATTTCTTCTACTGCCTGAAAATTAATCAGTTTTCTCAGTATTTTGTACCTGAGCAATGTAATTCTTCAAAGATTTTTAAGGGCTTATTTTCAGCTCCTTTTAAATCAGAGCTCTTACAAAAACGAGCCCTTCTCTAAATAGCATTTCTTACTTCATAAGCCCGTGTTAAAATGTCACACCTTTGAAAAAGAAATATGTCAGCAAAAGGTACGTTAAATAAAGAAAAAAAAAAATATCATTTTCTTTGTATGAAAGCCTGTTCAAGCCACACTTGAAACATAAAGAGTTCTTACAGTAAATGTAAATATAATTAAAGTCCTTCAAAAAAACCCAAGCAAACCCAAAGTGAAATTTCTGAGCATCTTACTTGTGAATCTGCAGTACACTGATTTTAATGGGACTGCTCAGGTGCTTCAGTTAAGCATCTGCTTCAGTGTTTTGCTGAACTGGACAGTCTGGTTACACCTTGGGTGTGTGCACAGATCCCGCCATCAACAGGAGTTAGACCAGAAACTTAGGGATAAACTGCAACTCGTAATACTTATCTCTCGCCTGCTTCTGGACTCATTCTCCTCTTCTGCAAAGCTCCCACGAAAGACACCTAGAGAAATCAACACCATTAAAGCAAGAGGAGGACGAGGCAGACATGTTGCTTCTTCATGGCTTGATTCACTATTCCCTAATTACTCTTGCATCAGTGGGAAGCCATTGCCCCATGGCTATTGTATTCTAAGAACATCACATTAAAGCAGCCCACACCTACCTAACTCCTGTATTCTGTGAGCATTTGCTTTTCTTTGTTGTCCTGTGAATGTGGGACTTACTCACTCAGGCTTTCATGTTAAAGTCAATGGGATTATTCACAAAAGCAAGCGTTATTACAGTTTGTTCCCCATGGTACAGCTTCATTTCTGAAAGAATACCAGCATAGTTCATCCCAAATGCTCTTTTATTCTCAGAGTCTGTCAGTTGCCACACTGAAGTCCTGGACACTGCTCTTCCTGTTCACTGGCTAGGATGGCACCACATTTGCATGTACAACACCTGGATGTCACTAGAACTGCTGTCCTGAAGCCATGCCAGTTTTTCGGGACAGCTGGGTACCCCATACCTATGTTCTACGTAGTTGCGAGGTTAAATTTAAGAGCATATATATCCTTGCTTTGAAAGCAGACTGAACCTGTAGGCAAAGGGGGAAGTGTGGTGGGCTCCAGGAGCTCCTCTGTCCTGATGGCTTGGAGGTTTGGAGGATAAGGTGAACCCCAGGGCTGTCCTTTAGTGCATACAACTGAATGTATGTTGATACTTGAGCCACACAGTATATTAATATACGAGCTACTTTTTGAGCAAAGCTTTAAATTTGTATTTTATTCTGTATTTTTGCTTCATTACCACTTCTGTCTAGACATTGCAGAATGAACCAGAAGGTAGATGGATATGGTTCACAGTGTGGGCTGCTCACACTGCAGGTAGTCAGCGAGTCCTTAGGCTATATTTGTATGTTATATTCAGCATGTCTTAAGTCCTCTTACACAGTGCTTCCATTAATGGCATTAATTTAGTATTTGCAAGCTTTTTTTAAGTAATCTACATAGAAATCCACCTAGAGAAGTCCTTCCTGATTTGCTTTCCTTTTTTTTCTTTTTTTTGTGTGTGACTGTGGTGTTTGTTAAAGGAATAAGAGAATTTATCTGACAGTTCGTTATAATAAAATATGCTGTGGTCAGGTATTTGTTCATCTGCTGCTGGAACTGGATCTGAGGGGAAAAAGCATGTGGAGTTGTTCTGAGCTTTTAAAAAGTATGAACTTGGTTTTAGATAGGCATTTGTTTTCTTTTGAAACAGGAAGAATACTTCATTGTCTGGAAAGGATCTTGGAGGAGGTCTCAAAGAGAAGCCACAGAAGACTCATGTTGATGTGTCTAAGAAAGTCTTTTTCTTTTCCTTGCGTTTTGAGGTGCAAGATGTGAATTTTCTCCTTATCACAGAATTAGCTGAGATCTGTTCAGTTAATTAGTTTCTCTTCCTAGTTCTTGAAGTCAGTGGGCATCCTTCTGGAGCAGATTCCTCATCTCAAAGGCGCTGGGTTGCATATCGGTAGAGGTTCTATTGAGTGCAATAAAAAGCAGAAAAGTTGGTTGTGCTCCATGCTTTCCTTATCCATCTATTTCATTCTTCTCACTGGAGCACGAACTTGCTGTTATGTTCGTAGGTTTCTGAAAAAAGGTGCAGAGTCTCCATGTGTGTCACCAAAAGGGTCTCATCTGAGCCAAGCCTTCTGAATCCAATGGGATGTCCAGGGAATTGAGGGCATTTGAGTATCATCATATAAAACTAAATAATTCATCTGGGAGAACTGTCTCTCTGGTAACTTCTCTGAGATTATGTGCCTAGCATAGGCTGTATGAGTATTCCTCTCACAGTCTTAGAGCAAGTGTGGCCAACAGATAAGAATTGGGCCATGATTTTCCTTGACTTCTAAGAAAAATGATAGAGATTGATTTGCTATCCCAAACTTCATATAGGCTGAGTAGGATTCAAAGGACAAAACCTAAAGAAATGAAAATAGAGATTGAGAAGAGGCACAGTCAGGAAGATGGAGGAAGATATTACTAGGTATTATGCACTATGGATCTGTCGAGAATGCAACTTTTCATTGGAAGGTACCAAATAAATGAAGAGCTTAGATAGCGCTTTCCAGCTTTATAGATCACAGAATCCTTGACAGGAGATGTGGGTATCACTAGACCTGGTCTACAGATGGAAGAAGCAAAAATTCAAATAGTTTGCAAAATGGCAGCAGATAAGTCAGGCACTGAGGCAAAAACTGACACAATACTCTTCTCAAAAAAGTCATCTGGGACTGCTGTAGACTAGACATTTGAAAGTGCTTTTTTGTTAAAGGAAAGGTATGTGTTAAAAAAAATTTGAACACTTTTTCTTACTTATTCCAACATACTATGTATTTTGATCTCATGTTTTCCTGTGTATCACTCTATTCTGTGAGACCATCCAATGAAGCAATAGAGCAGCCTTACAAATTGTCATAAAATCATAGAATTGTTAAGGTTGGAAAAGACCTCTAAGATCATCAAGTCCAACCGTCAACCCAGCACCACGCCT
>Ga0181612_139416_pt1 | contig 13407 bp, 9 predicted proteins | sample HoacroProtozoa21_FD_119630 | JGI IMG/M metagenome (GOLD analysis project Ga0181612, IMG submission 119630) | Hoatzin crop microbial communities from Cojedes, Venezuel. Combined Assembly of Gp0051906, Gp0051904, Gp0051908 | reverse complement strand
TTAAGCTGTGGGATCCCAGAACTCCTTGTAATGCAGGAACTTTCTCTCAACCTGAAAAGGTGTGTACCAGATGCTGTATTCCAAGTGATACGTTAAATAATACATCCAGTGACTGGATGTAAAACATCACCACACAGGACACTGTATTAAGCTGAAGTGAATTTGAAAAGAATGGTTTTTAAGCTGTGAAAATGTTGCGTTGTAAAATACCGATACTCAGAATATATTGTGATTTTTAGGTTGAGGCTTTGGGCTTTGATCAGTAGGAGTGCATAACTTGATTCTTAGCGCTTGTAATGGACCAAATTTGTTTAATTTAAAATAAGCTTGAGGAAACAAAATCTAACAAAAACAGCATGTGAAATTGAAACAATTGTTAATAATCCTTGGCTTAATTGTGATATGTGTTATCGATTTCCTTGAATGTGAAGACTTTTAGCTATATCGGATCCTGGTAGTCATAAGGTCTGCTTGTTTTGAAATGTGCATAGAGATGTAGTAGGAGGCCAGTTATGTTGCCTGAAATAGTATTTTGATTTTTCACTTGGAGTAAAAGATTGAACAGAATTGCTTGTATTGTAATTTACCTGTCATTGTAGTAATGCCCTGTAAATTCAGATGCTCTCCTAACACTGAAATCCTAAACACTAAAATCCTAACACTAAAATGAGAGACCAAGAGAAATAAGGTAAAATGTAATGTCTGAAGCTTTTTCTAATGGTTATATAGTGTGTTAATCTTTATACTGCTTAGAATGGTGTTGTTGAAAGAAATACAGAACAATCATTTCTTGTTTTTTTTCATAGACTCCTAAACACAGACTGAGTGGCCGGATAATTTTACATAAAAATATTTTTTTTGCCTACACCTTTTTAAAATTTCCTTTAGCTCTGTCACATTGTATTGTCGAGTCATAATTACAAGCCATCATTTTGTTCCCTGTTGCATCTAAATAGCTGTTACTTTTGTTACAACATAGCTGAAACTACTTCTGGCGAGACCTTTGTTCAGAATCAAGTAATTGCATTATTTCTACTTTTGATTTATAGTTGTATGTAGCATGTAAAGAACTGTGATAAATTGCTGACAGAATATCATATAATGGACAGCCACAGTGAATCAAGATGCTTATTGGTTCAGCAAGGTTCATTATGTCATTTTTTTAATGCTGCCTTTGATAAATGTGTACACCTACTCAACTGCATGACAATGGTTTCATTTGATTTATGAGTGTGTAGTGTAGAAAGAATACTTACTGTACAGGTGTGACATCAGTTTGTAAAGAAGATTTAAGATATTTAATGCTCTTTATGCCTTTGTTTACATGTATAGAAACACATTATATAAAATGTTTATTAATATTTTCGGCTCATTTTTTACATCGATAATGAAGGGAGGTTTGAAAAACTGTCTTGTTAAAGTGTGTAACTACTGCTGGCTCAAAGTTTTCTTGCCCTTTTTATAGGTAAGTGGTGCTTGGCCTTTGGGATCATCAGAAATTTTAGGCAACTCCTATGTGAACATTTGAGACATTTGCCATCTTAAGTCCTCAGTGTTGAGAGGGAGGTGCAGTAATCACATTTAAGAGCAAGAATGCATGCTGAATGAATGTGGATTAAAGGAAGTTTTTTTAATGTGTATATACGTGTGTGTATATATATACACATGTACATGTGCACATGCACACACCTGTTGGCTTAGGTTTTTTAATTAGAAACTAACTTTTTTGAAGACGTAATTTCTGCAGAAATGTTTGTAGCAGATGAAGATAGTAGTTGTTTTGTCTTGATATTTCAGTGCAGTTTTACCAAGAACCAAATCGCTTTATTGGGCTTTATCAGAGAACCAGAAAGTGAAACTGGGTGCTTGAGTGAAGTTGTACAAGCACATGCCAAGAGTAAATTTGCTACTCCTGGCAGGGTACCAGATATCTTACAGTTTTGATTCTTCATCTGAGGTATATACGATATCTGTTTCCTATGTATTCAGCTGCATTAGATCACTTTTGAAAAAGCTCACTTTCAGAGTTTGCTCTCGTTAGCAGCTCGGTGACAGGATAGCTACAGGCCGCTGGATTCCATCTTGCTTGTGCATCAACAACTTGCAATTCGTTTGATAGCACAGAGTTTTTGGCTGAACCTTTCTTCTTTTTTAAATGTGTTTCCAGATTAACTGCATCCCAAGTATAGTTGGAAACAGAACGATTTATATGCTGAATATTTTAATGAGAAATTTGATAAACAAGAGTTAGAGCCTCTGAACTGGTTTTTGGAGTAGAGTTGAAATTCCAAGCCATAGTCTTTTATAATGATGTCAAGCATACTGCTTCCTTCAGTTTCACTTAGTTTTATTAAAGTATACAAAGCACTGTTTTTGTAATGATTGCTTGGCAACTTATTTCCCTTTATTAACATGAAGCTCAGCTTGGAGTATTCTGTTTAAAAAGAAAAGCACATTATTACCAGATGGAGGAAAACTGGGAAGAAAATATGTGATGTGGTATTGTGGGACTAAACTGCGTGATCGTGAATTGATAGAGGGGAATGCAAGCTGTGCATACCAAGCAGAGATGAATTCCAATATCCATGCCCCCCCCTCGTTGTTTTGTATCTGTTTTCCTCTTTCCTTGAAATATGCAGTAAATTTAATGCTTGAAATAATTTTTGAGGAAAACTTGAGTAATGCTGATTTCTCTTTTGAATTATACATAAATATTTCTGTACACGTGTAGCATTTAGAACTTGGGTAATACCAGCAAAAGGAAGAAGTCTCACGTGTGGAAGATTATGTAGATATTACTGAGGTCTGGAGACTGGTAACTCAACAAACGTGCTTGAAATTTAGAACTGCACAAGTGCCTATGCCTATTAATTTTTTTTTGAAATTAGTTATATGTAATATGGAACTGTGTTGGGCTTGATTTTTTTTTTCAGCTGTGTGCTTGGATACAGAATTAAGGGTGAGCTTTTGAAATGCTACATCAGTGTCTTATCACTACCCAGATGCACACCGCTGCTGTTTATCCCAAATTTGAATTTTGAGTTAAAGCTAAAGGGAATCCTGTAGCTATAGACCTTATTCTAGAAGTCGCCTGTTTTGTTGTTGTGTATTATATTTTATACAAAAAACCAATGGATATCCAGGCTAAGCAGTGTTAAGTATTGTAATTTTTTTTTTTAAAGGTCTACACGCTGTCTGTGTCTGGAGACAGACTAATTGTGGGGACGGCAGGTCGGAGGGTGCTGGTGTGGGATTTGAGGAACATGGGGTATGTTCAGCAGCGAAGAGAATCAAGCCTGAAATACCAGACCCGCTGTATCAGAGCATTTCCCAATAAACAGGTATGGGAACCATGCCCGTAATTATATTTCTGCTGGATATTGTTTAGGAAAACTGGGGGTTTATTTTTCAAGTTTTCTGCATCTTTCTGTAATTTTAAAAAGTTTCTGGTCAATCAAACTCTTGGCGGGGGGAGGAGTGGTGTTAAGGCTTCTTGTTCTGGGTTAACCCTCTTCAGGTAGCGCCGCTTAGGAACGTTTGCCGCTGACTTTGCAGCATATTATGTTTTCTTTTTTTTTTTTTTCCTCAGTTTTGTCTGCTTTTTTAAAATAACCTCTTTAATGCATCACAATGCTGATGTAATTAAAAACCAAAACAAACCAAAACCCCGCAAAGTTGCAGTAGAAGAGAGGAAGACCGAACTGGCGGCTGCCCAGCAGCCTTTCTGCACTGTAGCCCTGTGTTCTTTAATAGGCTGTGAACAGGGGCAGGATTAAAACTATATGAATGTCATTTCTGTATATCTTATTTCTTTAACTGTGAGTCTGTGTCATGCACTCAAGAACCCATGATCCATTATTTCGGGGGAATTGTACAATTTAAATGATCATACTGCTGTTCTGTGTATGTTAACGTATTGTATCTGTGGTATTTACTTTCCGAAGTAAAGCAAGAAGATTAGCTTTTTCTGACAAACTAGTCTGGAAGGGAATTTCCCTGTGTACATAGTACAGGAGTTGCGAGACCTAGTTGTTCTAGAACTGGCATGGACGCTTTGTCCATTTTCAGTTCTAGTTACAGTAAAACAAGCTGATCTTCCAGATTGTATTGTGTTATGGATTTTAAAGAACCTTGCTATAGCTTGATATCCTTACAATCCTATTTCTGAAAAAATCTATTGTGGGTTTAACTCAGAAATTATAATAAAAGCATCTCAGGTCGCTCCAAGTCAGGACTGTAATTAACTGGATAAGTGGACACCACTTATAATCAAGTTTCACTGAAAATACTATTTCAACTCAAGTGTTTAGTTGCTAGTATAAAGCTCTGAAGTAATTTTAATGTAATTCTGAAACTAAATAGTCTGATGAGTATCTCTAACATTTCAGATATTTATCCCAGGGGGTGGGTGGGCAAATATGAGGGGGTCTTAACATTTCCCCCCCCCCCCAAATCAACTTGTGTTTGGACCTATAGGGGTAATCAAAAGTCTCACTGTCGGCTTAAAACAATGGTACAATGAGAATCTCTCTCGGAAAGCTTTTTTCTGCATTATTGCTTTCTTAGAAGCAGATTTTTATTGATGATGCCGTGGGTCTGTGGTAACAAACAATTTCTAGTTGTACGCTATTTAAGACTGTTTACGCTTCATTTATTTGAATTTAGAGGGGTATAAGATAAATTGTATTGCAATCTCTTCTCCAGTTGTGAGCTTCTAAAATGTGTCTCTTCAAATTTTTTTGGTAGGGTTATGTTTTAAGTTCTATTGAAGGTCGTGTTGCAGTGGAGTATTTGGATCCAAGTCCAGAAATCCAGAAGAAGAAATATGCATTCAAATGTCACCGTTTGAAGGAAAACAACATTGAGCAGATTTATCCAGTTAATGCTATTTCTTTCCATAATGTCCACAACACGTTTGCTACAGGTAGAGTAGATACTCAATTTTTTGTAATGCTTGCATCAATTCCTTTAGTTTTGGTGTAAACAGGTCAGCCGTTACTTTGTATGCCCCTGATTTTTAAGTGTTGAAATTGTATTTCTTGGAATGAGCAGGGTTTTTAAATTACTTGATGCAGTGAGAGTTAATTGCTTTAACAAGGATTTAGGGAAATACTTGTCATGCTCTTTACTGAATTATGCAACTCTGTGTAACCCTGTGTTTTTACTGACAAAGTAATTCCAGGTAGTTTTCTCTTTTCCTTCCTTTTCTTCTCTGCTGTATCTTTTCAGTCTTACCGTTCTCCCAATTATAATTTACAAACAGTTTTTAAACATTAATTTTCAGGAGGTTCCGATGGATTTGTAAATATTTGGGATCCATTTAATAAGAAGCGGCTGTGTCAGTTCCATCGGTATCCCACAAGCATAGCATCACTTGCCTTCAGCAACGATGGAACTACCCTTGCAATAGCTTCTTCATATATGTATGAAATGGATGACATTGAACATCCTGAAGATGGTATCTATATTCGCCAAGTGACAGATGCAGAAACAAAACCTAAGTGAGTATGCTTCACCTGTATTTGAGCCTTTCGGAGCATTCATCCCAAGATTTATTAATTTTCCTAAATTCATGAATAGCATTATTGATGCCAGGAGATAGTGCAGCTTGACAGTAGGGTTGGTTTTGATTTTATCTTGTTTGCCCAAGCTTTCAATATCCGTAGGTTGATAGACGTCTGATGGATAAAATTGTGCCTAGTTGTTTAGTAGGAGAAGAATGTCAAACTCTTATCCTTTTTGAATAGGTGCTATTATACGAAACTGTGGAGTTATTGCTAGCTCGTTGCTTCAAGAATTAAGTGAAGAATTCAAGAATAATTTATTGAGTAAATGTTAGTGTGTTCGGATATTTAAAACCTAGAATTAATGAAATCTGTATACACTTGAATATGCACAGTCACACTTCTGTCACAGAAGTGAATCTCGATGCTGTTCTAGGAAGGTTGTGTGAAGTCAAGGAAAATCTTTCTCAGTTCCCATGTACTGGAGTTTGCAGCCCTCTGATAACACACTTTTCTATCATTGTTGCTGTCAAAATGGGGCAAACTGATTGATGGAGGTAAAAGATTTCTGTTAAGCTCGCTTTGGCATGAATGTTGTATAGAAAAATTGCTGTCACAGTGCAGAATTGCACTAGTCTTCATTATGCTAGCACAGGAGCGGTTGTTTTTATTTTCAAATTCCCGTGGTTTGTCATTGCTATTTTTTTTTTATTTCCGGGACTCAGTGTCTTACGCTTTATCTGGTTGTCTCCATTATTTAGTGTCTAAGTGGCTATGTAAATAGACATGCATAAGTGATCAAAATTCTTGCGTTTAAAACCTCAAGACCTTCCTTCCTCCTCCCTTAAGTGACTTGTATATTGCTTCGGAGCAGCCATTTTATCGCTGTGGAGATGTGAGGTGGAAGTTACAGAAGAATAAATACACCATCTCTCACTTGGAGATGTGTGTTTTAAAATAATTTTGATACTCATGGAAAAAGGAAACCAGAACTATTTCAGTGTTTATTTCTGGGGCTTCCTCAAGTGAAAAAAAAAATTCCAAAGATGGTAATTAAAATTTATCTTAAGAACAGATGTTCTTGTTAGATTTGGAAGGGTTTAAAAAAAAAGAAAAGGTGATAGAAGAATACTTGCTGCTATTGGTCTCGTAATAGTAAAAACTACTTTCAGTTATTTTTGTTCATTGCTAGTTATGGTTGCTAATTCTGTAGATGCTTCATTCTGCCGTATGAGGAGGTTAATCTACAATTAAACAATATTTCCTCCTGGCCCTCCATTATTTTCTGAAACAGATGGTTCATCATTTCCTGGGCTGTTAAACACAGCAAGGTTAAGGTTAGACTCTTGGGAATCAGCTAGTTTTGAATCTTATTAGGCTGTAGAAGGAAAACTAATAAGAATACTCCTTAATATCATTTTGTGACTGTAAACAATTATTTATTAGCAAACAATTGATCCCAGAAGAGCAAATTGTTTGAGTCAGTAATGAGCTGAGAAAAGACAGAGCATATCTGTGTATTTGGAAAATAATTGTAACGTAATTGCAATGCATTTAGACAGGCATCTTTTTGGACCTGTTTCTATCTTTAAATGAATTTCTGAAAACATTAACAAGGTTTGTATGCTTTTCTGACATTTACAAGTTGCTTGTGCCAACCTTAGGGCACTAAGAATGATGTGTATATTTTAACGTTACAGTAGTGTGAGTCATCTCTGGTTTATTCTAAAAATAAGTTATTAGGACAGAAGACGAATAGTTGTTTCATAGTGATCTTTTTTGCATATTAATTTGAATCACTTAGCATTTCTGCACAATGCATTTTCAAATGCATCAAGATGGTGTCATATTGTATAAAGAAAACTTGGCAAGATCAGCTTTTTGACCTCTAAATTATTATATGCTGTATCTTGATACAAGTGAAAGTCTACACATTTCTGCTCTTAGAGAATGTCAGATGTTTTTTACCTGCTTATGATTACTCTAAATATTGCTTGCTGAAATATAGTTTATTCGTTTCAGGTCTACTTAGAGGTCTGCTTAGACTTCTGGTGAGACTTCTTCTCTACAAGAGGTGCCCACCTGCTCCTAGCAAGATGAAACTAAAACAATAGAAGTGAGAAGAACAATCTTTGTACTGATGTTGTTTTTAACTAAGAAATATTTGTTTGTAGTATGTCTTAATCTGTCATTACTTGCCTGCTTATAATGTTAGTGAAAATGTTTTCTTTATCTGCTGTCTGTAGCTAAATTAGTTCAGTCCTGTAGGCAACTTTGCATATACCTTTATAAAAACTTACCACATTTTGTAGTATCTAACTATGAAAACTTCCAGTGGTCTCATAATTGTTCAATAAATATCCATAGGTTTTTGAAAACAAATACTTTGTGTAATAACCTGTGCTGTTTGTGAAACAAATGTTAAGACCAAACCTTAAAGTTGTAAGAATTCTTGCATTCTAGATCTTCCGGACAGGAAATTTCTGAACCTTTGGTCTTTTCCTGGGGAGGTAAACTGGGAGTTTCTTCATTACCTGGAGACGCTGACTCTCTGGGCAATGTTTTCACAGGGCTGTGAAAGCCTGAAGTTGTATTAGGTGTGCTTGTTTGATCATTACTGGAGAACCATTAACTGTTTCTGGAGGAAGGAACTTGAACCATGTGGTACTGTTAGTGTGGTGTGTTTTTTTGTTGTTTTTTTTTTCTTTTTTCCCCACGTACTGCATACAAGTCTAAAATTAATGATGCTTGGGAAGAATTGAGGGTAGAGGGGGGAAAAAAAAATGTAGAGTTTCAGGCTGTAGCTGAGTGGTCTGTTCCAAATCTGCAGATCTGACCTGATAGCCCAGGGTTTATGGAGTAACACAAGTGGAAAGGTAGAAAAAAGGAGTTTCCCAAGAGTGGAAATGTCATTCTGGCCACAAAACCCACGAAAATGTGCTGTTTCTGTGGATGTCTTGTTTCCTTATTGCCAGTTAGTAACAAGTCTAATTTGTAATCAGATTTTGTATCAGCCTCTTGAGGATTTTGGGTGGGGTGTAGGTGTGAGAAGATACTTGAACTTGGACAAATAAAAAATTTCTTGGGAAAGTAGTATTAGAAAAACAACTTAGAGACTGTGTGTTTGTTTTTTCTAAGCAGGAATGTAGATCTGCTCAGGAGACTAAACCTGCAGATCCATCCACTACTAAATACAGTATATTCAATGTTGCACATTCCTGACTGGCTTGGGGAAATAGAGATAAATGCTTTCTGATTAATACCACTACTAAAAGCTATCTCATCTGACTCCGTTTGCAGAACAGACTGTCAGACTGCTTTCTTAATAGTAGCTGGTGTCTGGTGTTTGGCAAGTATTTAATACTGAAGTATTCACTTCGTAGTGGATAGTGAGGAGGGACAGAGCAAAACTCCTGTGGGGCTTATCAGAGGTGATTCAGGTGTGGGTATTTTGGAGTGGTGATTGGAGTCATGCTTCCAACTTCTTCTGAGTTATTAGTGCCTGCTTAGCCTGTGGGAGTACTTTTTTACCTTTAAGAAAACACAATTGCCAACAACAGTAGTGAAGTTTGAAAGAAGGTGGTGATGGAGGGGAAGCTGGGCTCTTTGTGTGCAGCAAGCTAACAAACTTGTTACCAGATAGAGATAGTAAACAGTGGAATACTTTATAATTTGTCATGAGCTAGATATAGATTCTTTGGTGATATAAAGTGCTTTTGATAGGTTTAAAAAAAAAATAAAGATCTTCCAGAATTAAATATGAATGATGCCGTCACTACAGTAGCATCCAGCCTCTGTTCTGATAGATGCACAGTATCCCTATTTCTTCCAATTCTAAGTGGCGTTTGTGCGTTGGAGATACATGACCCTGATGTAGGCAAAGGTTGAATTTTTTATGTCAGCTTATGAAGTGATGACCTCTTGGTGTTTGGGTTGGGGTTTCTCTTTTCTTTTTTTTTTTTTTGAGAAATGAGTTGATACATAGGGTCTGGGGCCTAGATGTGGGAACCAAAGTGAGAATGACTGGCAAAGAAATAGTGAGCAAAATCACTGGTTTGAGGGGTGACTGTGGGCTGAGACAGCAGACTTTGTGTTAAGAACACTGTCAAGCGTTCCAGCATCCCAGACCACATGTGTGTGCATGCAGGTTTAAATACCCATATATTTGCAGGACAAACATATACACAGAATCTGTTGTTTCTCCATCTCTTCTCTGCTGAGAGAATATAATATTAAAAAATACAAGCTTGAGCCCACAAAAAGTAATTTTGTCATTACCTAGAAGTACAACAGTGACCCTGCTTGTGGAGAAGAGAGCTGAAGTGAGGATGGGTCCAAATAATGTGTGAAGGCAGAAATAGGCTGGGACTAATGAAAAGGTGGTTGAGTGATGGTGTGGAGAAAGGAACATGTGAAATAGAGGATAGTGTGGGGAGTTACAGCGATGTAAAAGTGAGGGGAACAAAGTGAAATAGGAGCTAGACAAAGTAGGGGAACACAAAGGAAGAATTAGGGGAATTCCAAATAGTTTGGTTAACAAAGTAGACACATGATAATGATGCCACCTGTGCAACTTTTCCTTGGTAAGTATCAGGGAAGGAAAACTGTTAATGCTTGGTGTGCCATCTGCATGCTTCAGTGGACAAAGGTAGTCCCAGACACGTAGGAGGAAATGAATTGAACTTACTGGTTTATTTTGGCTTAAAAATGGTAGGAAAATTCCTTCTGGTGAGTCGGTGTTTGATGTAAATGCTTGAAACAAAGGAGTCTGTAGAAGGTTGAGAGACAACTGGGCATAACAGAGAAGAGAAACATTAGTTGGTCAGGGCTACAGCTATGTCCGTGTGTTAGGTACGAATATGTGCAGTTGGAATAGGGCTATTTCTTTTACCAGATTAATCTTCCTTTTATTAGCTCTCTTCTAGAAATGCAGGTCAAAGCAGAGGTTCATAAGCTGGATAAATCACGAAACAAGCCTTTTCTGACCCATATAACAAGCAGCTGAACAAAGAGGATATACTGACTCTTGATCAGAGGAACTGAGATCTAAAAAAGCTCCTTAAGTCATTGCTTTTTGCACGGTGTTGAGGGCCATACAGAAAACATGGAGTCATAGCTGTCATTCTAATAGAGTCATCAATCACTGTTGACTGCTTGCAGGAAAAAATAGCGCGGGTTGTCTCTCACAAGAGCCTCGTAACGCTGTGGTGTTGGAAGCCAAGTGGCATCTGTGCCCTGAATGTTACAAAAGCGTGCTGATAAGTGTACTTTTTTCTGTTGGCCAGTGCTTGAAGATAATCAGGGTATGGTTACCGCATACAGGTCTGGAGATCTGCTGCATCCCAGGTGTGAAGTGTTGTGCTGCTGCTGCAATTATAATAAATATAGAAAAAATGCGTCCCTTAGATGGGCCTTTTCCCGAGCAAAACCAGTCTGCTCTGAGCTCAAAGCTGAACTCTAAGCCCCGAACACAAAGGCTTAGGTGACGCCGTGGAGAGTGACCTTTCCAAAGCTGTGCAGGTATGGCTAGCTCCATCTTCCTTAACTGTCTCACACTTTTGTAAGCCTCCAGTAGATTTTACTGCCTTGAAAATTAAGGTTTTTCTGTAGCTGGGGTGGTCAGTAATTCAGCAGTTCAGCAGTAATTCAGCTGGTGTGTCTGTTAAGGGAGATACCCAAAAGCTGGGTGTTTCTACTGTTGGATGCTCTTGCAAATGTTGGCCTAAATGGCACGTCCACCGTCGGTGATTGGTATTAGTGATCTGGAGCAGAACCTATTTCTTTTCACTAGCAGACATCTGTTCTGGTGATTACACCATTAGCTGCTTTTATGTTGTTTAGTATAATCATAACCACAACACTAGTAATTTTTTAGTCAATATGCAACTGGTAACTTGTAGTCCTCCAGCAAGGTGGCATTCGCTTTGAAATGCGTCAGGCTTCTTTGTTCAAAATAGTATTGAAGTGATACTTTGTAATCTAGATAAGTAGAATTTAGAAATGGAAAGTCAAATATAGGACTCGCCCAGATGTTCTTACAGCTGATACGCTGCAGGCGCTTCCTGTGAAAGATGTCTGATTTCCTAAGGCTAGGCGTGCGGCGCTTTTTTACTGTATCGTGTGTTTTCCTGTAGCATGAAAAGATGTGAATGTGCTAACGCACGATAGCGACACGGGAGATGTGATCGCTCTTCAGAGTCTCCTGTGATTACCTGCAAAGTGGAAGGGAATAAACTGTTCTCCATGTCCAGTGGGACTGGGACCAGGCATAACGAGCTTAAATTGCAGCAGAGATTAGTCTGGACATTTGGAAAAACTTTCTGAGGATGGTTAAGCCCAGGAATAAATTGCCTGGGGATGCTGCGGTGTCTCCATCTGTGGAATTTCTCAAGGGCAGGTTAGAGAAGCATCCACTGGGAATGGTGTAGCTTTAACTGGTTCCATCTTCAGGCAGGGAAGACAAGCTGGTGCTGGTTGTACTCACGGTTGTTCCACCGCTCGATTTGCCTCTGAGCGTTCAGTCACCCGGCGTTGCTTCTGTTAGAGCAAGCTGGCATTTATTGCAACAGAGGCAGGGATTCCTATTTGTTTCGAACTCTTAAGTTCTTAAATAAGCTTTTATTTCCCTCTGTGTCCCACACCACCACCGTGTGCAGGCAGACTCGTCTCAGCCCATGCTTACCAGCCCGCCCCGTCGGCGTGCCCTGGCACAGCGGGGCCGGTGGGCGCTGGGAGCTCCGCCTGGGAGGAAGCTCTGCGGAACTCTCCCCTTAAACAAGACCATCGTACTTCTTAAATTCAATGTATGTATTCACTTTGTAGGCATTTCTGAACTCGTATGTGGTTAATAAAGCAGAGTAGCTGATTCTTATTTGCTGTACAGATATTTTGTTTGCATCAGTCTTACAGTAATTGTAGTTTAAGCTTGCAGCTCGCTTCACCGTCAGCTGGCACTAAACAACTCTTGTGCCAGCGTAGCGTGTAGTGGTGTATTTTAATCAATTCCCCACTTACAGAAAACCACTGCATTCTCTTCTGGTAAAAACAGAGCAAGGTAGCCTCAAGTAAAACCAAAGCTATAGTTTATTCACTTATGCCAAAGAGTTCCCAAGAATTAAACTAAGCAAGGGTTGCTTTTCCCTGCTTGCGTTTTCTGCAAACCACTGCTGTTCTGCAGCGACAACAATGCAACAAAGACACCAATTGCCTTATTCTCAGCACTGCATGGATGCTTTGTAAGAAATGATCCTGGCTTCAGAATTTGCTCTCTAAATAGATAAGACAGGCAAAGGTTGAGAGAGAAGAATATTCTCATTCCACAGATGTCAACAGAGGCACAGAATAAGGAAGCGAATTTCCTTGTCACAGAGCAAAGGCAGGATTTGAACAGATTTCTTGAATCCTTGCTCATGTAATTGGTTTAATTTTTTGCCTCCGCTGTAGACTTACTGTGGGGAGTTATTAAAGTTAATCTTTTTTTTGTTCCTGTGATGTAATTTTTTTGCCAGTCAAACAAACAGTGCTTCTGTGTAAAGGTAAATGAGACCAAATTGTTAAAGGAGAGTGAAGATCCTTAGATGAATCTTCTTAAATGCAAATTTATCTCATATGATGGTACAGTATACACTGTTGTGTTGATATATAATAGTGCTAAGTAGCACAAAGAGGTACAAAGATTTATTTACTATTTTAGTGAAGGATAGATGTAGCAGGATGAAAGTAGAAAGTGCAAGCATTTTCAGAGGTTGTGCTTTTAAAAATAATAATGAAATGTGCCATCGTGTTTCTTCATAGTGTTATCTAAGCAGAAAAAACATATAATTCAGGCCCTGCAAATCAAAGACTATTAGGAAATATTAAGTAAAGAATTTGTAATCTGCTTTGTAAAGCTCAAAAAAAAATT
>Ga0181612_128289_pt1 | contig 13407 bp, 2 predicted proteins | sample HoacroProtozoa21_FD_119630 | JGI IMG/M metagenome (GOLD analysis project Ga0181612, IMG submission 119630) | Hoatzin crop microbial communities from Cojedes, Venezuel. Combined Assembly of Gp0051906, Gp0051904, Gp0051908 | reverse complement strand
TCCATTGGCCAGCTTGGCTGTCTGTCTGCCTGTGCTCCCTCCCAGCTCCTGCACACCTGCTCATTAGCTGAATATGAGAAACTGGAAAAAGTCCTTGATTTCATAGCAGCAACTGAAAACATCAGTGTCATTAACACTCCTCTCATACTAAATCCAAAACACAGCAGCTACTGAGAGGAAAATTAACTATATCCCAGCTGAAGCCAGGACAGCAGGTGACACCAAACTGGAGGTGACAGTCAATATGCTGGAAGGCAGGGCTGGCATTCAGAAAGACCTTGGCCAGCGGAGAAATGGGCCACCAGGAACCCTAAGAAATTCAGCAAGGACAAATGGCCAGTCCTGCCCCTAGGAAGAACAAGCCCCTCACAGGGACCTGGGCCAGGGCCTGCCTAGCCAGAGGCAGCTCTGCAGGAAAGGCCTGGGGGTGTCGGCAGGCAGCCAGTGGAGCAGGAGCAGCTGTGTGCCCTGGCAACAGCACAGGCCAGCAGCTCTTGGGCTTGTATGGACAGGGGACCAGCCTGGAGATCCAAGGAAGGGATCACCTCCTCCGCTCAGTCCTCAGAAGACCACACCTAGATACTTAGATAGTGTCGGGAGAGAAAACAGGTGTAAACTGAAACCAGAAAGGTTCAGACTGGGCATAAAGAATAGTTTCTCCCCATGAGGACGAAAATGAAAGCATTTCAGCACAATGAAGCATAAGTGTTTGCTATACATTGTGCTCTAGCTTATCTTCACATTGTAGACAGGTACTGAGAACCTGGTTTCAGCACTCTCTGAATAAGAAAATAAAGAATCAAGTTTGTCATGCCTTTATATCATTAGAATAGAGGAGTTACCTGAAAAATGCAATAAATGAACTACTAGCCTGACTTGTGTATGTGAACGTGAAAGCTTTCTTGAGTTATTCTACAGGTCATTCTGTAATGTAGGATAGGACTTGCCATTGGTGCTGAGAGATTCCAGGTCAGACTAACCAACCCCTCCCCGATCAATAAGAATTGGAAAAATTGAAGAGTTTTTGGCTTGGCTTAGTTTTGCAAGAAAATGAGAAAGTTTGTGAGGATTTTATAAGAATGGAGAGAGGGAGGTAGGAGAAAAGACATTTGGAATTGTTTCCCAACTTTTCTGCTATCTAAGAAATTTTAGTGTTTTTCAAATTTTTGGCAATACTTTTGCTTATCTTAAGGATCCTACCTTACCTGCTATAAGCCCCCAGATCACAGTGAACAACTGTCTCAAATCTCTGACTTGAGAAACAGTCATGGACACTCGAATTAAGCAAACTCTGAAACTTAGTTGATCAATTGTTGTTGAATAGTAGCCAGTGTTCTAGATAAGGAACATCTCATGGTTACAAACCTGTTCAACCAAGGACACTGAATAACCCCCTGTGAGAAGAACAAACACCTGGTATCTTTAACCAGGGATGTGCTGGAGCAACTGGACCTTGAGCAGGACAGTTAATCAGAATGTTTTATGCCATTTATAGCCAACACAGCCACACAGGATAGTGCTTCACTTATTACCGAGTCTCAAATCAGACTTTCACTTACAAATTAAAAAAGCAATATTTTTGCAAAGGAAAAGTATTTTATTGAGATGCCAAACAGGAAAATTATTTTATAAAATTAAGTTTTCTATTCTTCTTAAACTTCCAAGGGTTCTAAAATAAGATCTTGTACTAAGACCAGTATTTCAAACAACCCTCATTTTAATATTAGTCACAATTTAGCAAGCTATAAAAAAAAGGATTAATTCAGTGGCAGAATCACCAAGAGCAGCATTCAAAACAAACTAGGTTAGCAGCAATGCCCCTTTGTTCTCTTCCTTTAAATCAGTAACAGCAAACTCTGAAACTGAGAAAGATTATGGGAATACTCAAAAATCTTGCTATTATTTAATCTGAATACAGGAAAAAATTTGTTATCCCACTGATGGAGTAATGCCAGCCTTTTACATGAAATAGTAGTCAGTTGGCTACCCCATTTCTTCAAGATACATAGGGCAGCAGTTCTGCCATTAACGTCAGAAACTGCTATAATCAAAGATTATTAAATAAAATCAACATTTTTATATCCCCATTAGATGGCTCCAAAGATTTACTTAAGCTCTCTGCAAGTCACAACTTAAGACCAACATGCTATTCTGACATAGCCTTTATTAGAAAGCCAATAAATTACAGTGGCTTATTCAGAACTGCAGCATGGAGCATCACTGGTAACATCATGATCATCTGTCCTGTGGATAATGTAAAAAGTCACCAGCAACACTAAAATCACACTGACTAAATTATCATTGCTTAGAAGTTATGTTCAGGGCTAGCCATAAGCTATTTTCAGTCTGTCACTGGAACAGAAAATAAGAAAGCAAGCAGACTATGGGTCATACCCTTTCTTACAGCAGTCAAGTAACTATTTGGCACACTAGCCAACAGGCAAGAAGGACCACAGGTAGTGAATGCGTGCTTTGTGGTTAAAAAATGCACTGGAGAGAGGATAAAAGTAAACACACTGAGAAAGGATCACGATATATTGTATTAATCTCAGTTTCTTATACTGCTAGAGAAGCCTACCATTTCTTATTACTATTTTCAGCTGCAGGTAGCAGGGGCTGCCTGAGATCACTCATGCTGTCACATAAACCCCGCTTAATTTTCTATGTCAGTAACTTAAATACTTCTGCCAAAGAAACCTCCAGCACACAGAAAAGTTGAAATTCTTTTACCTTTGTCAACTCAACACATCAAAATTTTTCAGTCAGTAATGAAAAGCATAAGGAGATAGAAGAGTAATTCTTGCCTTTGAATATCAAAGCAACAAAAATTACATTTAAAGTCAAGTTCTGATTGGGTGTCCATTTACTTCTGCAAAGCCAGCTTTCTTGTTTTGTTAGTGGGGAAAAAGAATAGCTGCATTGGACATCTCATAGCCTCAAGATTCAAAAAAAGATTTAATTTCTCTTCATTCATTGGTTCTCATACTTGAAGTGCTTTAACATATATCTGGAACCTATGTCCCAGCTCCCTGCAATATTACTGTCCCCCTTGTTTGGCTCTAGTCGTACCATTGCAAGGTGACCTGCACATGGCAGAGTAAAATTACATGAATGCTTAGAATTACCAGCAGCACGAAGCAGATTTTTCCTTGCAAAGTGTGGGGAAAACGCGTAGAGAAAAAGATGATGTTTGAAGGAAATCAGTTGCAGTTAGAATCTTTAATTTGCTATTTTGTTCATTACATACTTCAGAATGAAAGCAAATAGTTTCACAAATATCTTAAGAATTATGAAAAGTTGCGGTGTTTTGTAGAGGATCCTAAAAGAGACTAATCTAGTACTCTCTCATGAAAGAGCTGCTGTTTCGCTAAAGCTCTTGACATACGTTTAATTACCATTAAAAGTATTTAAACAAACTTTAGTAGTTCCCTAAAGTGATAAGAGAGAGACCTAATTCACAACTGGTTTTACATATCAACTAAATGGATACTCCTCATGCAAATACTAAGACAATACAGCAAGGATAAAACATTGCTTTGGCTGCTTTAAAACTAGGAGTTTCTACAAAAGATTTCTCAAATATGGTTTGGAAAGGAGTTTTAAAGCTACTACCGGAAATTCACACAGGGAAAAAAGCAGTACAGCCTCATAACAGACATTTCCTATTTATTACTGAAGCAAACTGTGTTTACTTCTCTTTTATAACAAACATAAGTCACACAAAAGATCAACAGCTGCAATTTATAGCTTTCTTAGGGCCACTAAAATAGTTCTTATGTATCTAATTCTTCCCTAAGCAATAAACGTAACATTTACATCACCTCCACAAATATCTTGTGTCCTAAGTAAGACAGGCCCTGACAAATGCTATGGATGATAAATTTGAAGGAAATTTTACTTGTGACTTATTTTATTTGTACCCTGCCATTTAAATTGAAGTTGGGAATTGATGAGAGCATTCTATGCCTTGGAGAGGAAACATTCTTCGCTCTGATGTCAAGCAAGTTTATTAATTTAGACAAACACGATCATCTCTAGATATAACTAGTTTGCAAATAATAAGATCTGAGGCAAAGCCCAAGGCCTTATTTGATAGAAAAAAAAACTGTAAATAATCTTGTGATCTACATATCAGGACTTATCTATATTAAATTCAAGAAAACTACACTTCAACTATTATATCCAAAATAATAGCTATTCTTTACCGAACAGGGGAAACAGCAGCTCAGATCTTAAGATACTGGGGGTGATCAGGATCAAGATAAAATATACATGAACTATATAACAGGTAAATTGCCGTGCTGCCCAAGTTCGGTGCTCTAGAAGAGTGACAGCCTTAAGAGTGACGTTGCTAATGAGAATCTAATATTGATTGGTAATGGAGATGACAATGAAGTGCTGACGTCAGAAAAAGTGAAGGGTAAACAGGCACAACTGTTATGGCCTTGGTCATTAATCTTTTTGAATGCACACAAGCTGCATAACCACAACAAACAACATCAACTGGGCCATGGGGAACAAGTTATTCTTTTCCTTTCTGTTCCTATCAGCAAGGCTGCAAGCCTCAGGTATTTTAAGAACTTGTTCCCTTCCAGTGTATGGCATAAGAACTTTAAAGGTGGTATCTACCAACCCTCTACACTTCTCCAAGTTATAAAGAAGAAATGGTCAGCTAGACAGCAAAGACATCTAGGAGAGAGAAGAGACTGAGGCTGAATGGAAAGACAAGGCTGGAGATTGTCAATAATCACACTAATGGAAAAGACCAGAAAAACCCTGGGGAGGAGACAAAGAGAAAAAGCTGTAAACCACACACAAATTTATTCCCAAAGGAAATCCCGCAAAACTAAGACCTCACACATCCAGAAAGAAAATATAAATGATGAGATCGTCAGTGAGATATGAAGAGAAAATCATTTACATTTGAGAAATGTCCTTGACAAGCACTTGGGACTGACAGGATATAGGTCTCCACTGTTCTGCCAGTCACTGGCCACGTAACTGCCCAGGCTCCAACCCTGTGCTGTCTATTTGAGAAGGAGTATTGATCTGCTGTCCCAGCAGCTGAAAGCATCTCAATATCACAGGAACAAAACATTACCGTTTCTACGGGATGAACCAGCAGTAGCTGGTAGCTTGTATCCCAAGCTATAGAGCTCAGGCTAAACAACCCAAATTTAGAGCATACTGTGTGCTACACATCACCTAACATCGTTGGAGCCTAAAGTACAAAGTAGGCTACATTTGTCATGCAGCCTGGCAGAGACAAAGATGTGGAAATATGGGTCTGCATTTAAAAAGCTCAGGATTCAGTGTCTTAATCAGAAAGATAAAGCTGTGGCATCTCTACCAATGCCTTTATATCAGAAACCAAACTGAAGAACTTCAAAATAGCTGAGGAACGTGGGCTGCCAGAGCCTTCAGCTGCAATTCTCCCAGCCTTCTTGCCTGGGTCAGCTATTTATGTAGGACTGGAGACTTCACTGCTGTTATAAAAAGAACTGAGGTTTCTGCTAACCTCCAAGATCTGTCTGCAAGGCATGCTCAGCTACAGAGGAGTTCAGGGCAAGGAGCTTTGTGTGTCTGCTCTTGAGCTCTCTTAAGTTTGTACATACAGTGCTGGCTGAAAAAATAGTCTGCCCAACTTACGTTTTCTGATCTGACTTGAATTCAGGAACATGGTATTTACTGTCATAACTATGGTATTACTGAATATACACAATAACATAATGTGTACTCAATGTTACACTATACATTACTGTTATTGTGAACTCTGCTGCGAGATCTACTTTAACATAGTTCGATTTAAGCTTATTTATTTTGGAATACAAAATGCTTCAGTAATCCTTGGTGCAGAACTGTTTCTCACCTTAAAATAATTGAAGTCATCTTTCAAAACAGAATTACAATCTGCTCAAAATCTTTGATTGAAAACTGTGATCAATCTATTTCTTTATAAGGATTACTTAAATCACCCCTTCCCTGTTAGCATTTGAAATCAAAGCCCTTACGGGGAATATTATCCATGTAATGCAAGCAGACGAGGCACACAAACACTGGAAGTTTGGGAGTCTTCTAAAGCTTGCCCTAACAAAAGAGCTGATGCATGGAGACAAACCTTCTCTCACAGAAGAGGAAATCCAGCTGGAAAATTCTTCTCATGCAAACTGAAATACACAGATCAGCTGAAATTTTTAAGGCTTTCTCATACAAAGTATGAAACTTGTCAGGAAAATGGTAATATGCAGTGCTTCTTTTTAGTTACAGTTTGTATTATTGAAAAGAAAATAATTTGAGGAGGAGTTCTTTAGAGGCGGAAATACAAAAACATTAATTTATTTTTACTGATACTTTTCACATATTTAAGAACAATTCCTTTCCACTGCATCGACGGATCAAAATAAATGTGCTACCTTGAGGTGGTATTAAAGTTACACAGTATGAACAGATTCCATTGATTTTTTTTTTTCTTTCGCAAATCTTGATTTATGGATAACAAAAGGTCAGTTAAGTAGAAGCCTTTTTCAATACAAGCCTTTTTATACACAAATTCTCCATTCAGTGAGTATTTACCAAAAGAGGTGTGCATGCTTTATTCTTGATAGATAACGGAACTGATGTGCAGCAGATACAGGTAATATTTACAGGAGTAACAGAATAATTACCGTAATTAATTCATTTTCTGTATGCTATTTGAGTAGTAAATCTTTGTCTAAATTACCTTGATCTAGTGCTGCCTGTTTTCTCCAAGGAAAGTAATTAATTCAAGTGTCATAGGGGATAGAGGCTCTAACTTATTAATGACCTTCTAAGACGACTGAAATACCCAAGTCTAACTTACATGATGAAACACAAGGCACTGAAATAAGGCTACTTCCTGTTTACTCAGTGGATGAATACCTTCTTGAAATAAATGTTGGTCTGCTCTGATCAAGAACGAGACAGTAGGGAGGAATATGGCATGGTATATGTGTCTACACAAAGCACACCAGTGTGCCTCAAGGCCCCGGTGACAGAGATATTATTAGGCTTCCCTGTTCTGATACGTCTTTGTCTAGGATCAAGAATGCCATAATATTTATTCTGCTTTCATTTACAGCCTGTGGCAATTATTTAACTAGATCATAAGGTGACCAAACACTAGTTTTCAACTGTAGGTCCTTCTGAGGGCATTGTTGTGGCAGAGGGACTACCATGACCTTGTACGAACACTATACTTTTGCATACTATAGCCACGAATATGGTTTTCAGAGCTTCTAAATTCTAAGCCCCACTGATTTAAGCTCCTGTACTGAGTACAGTGCAAACCTATGAACATTTTAGCCACACTTAAAGGTTAAACATTGCAGTGTCTCACTTTATGCATCAGACATCAGAGTGGAATCTGGAATCCAGTGCTGGATACCCAGAACCACATATAGAAAGCATAGAAAAAGACTTAAAATGTGTTCAAAAATGCCAGATTGATTCCTGCATTGGCACCCAGCTACTCTGGGCTAGCCCAGACCACCAAGAAATCAGTTCTCTCTCAGACGGCCTTTCTAAGGGTTGCCTGATGGTGCCTCTGTCTTCTGAGGAAACATGGCCCCAAACCAGTTTTGGAGTCTTCAGTTCTGAAATTATTCTGATTTTTTAATGAAGTGTTCATTGCAGAAGAAATGGGCACAGATAACAGGCAAGACCTTGGATTCACAGCTTCCAGAGATACCCTCCCAGAGCTAGGTTGCCTCTGATCTCTCCTATCCAGCAAATCTCGGACTATACCCTGAACAGCACAACTTCAAAAGAGCAGACAGACAACAGCTTCTTCTGGACTTCCAAAGCAGTTTTGTGGCCTGGTGGTCGAGTGTTTGAAGACAAACAAAAGAATCTGAATCCCTGACACTACTTTTTGAGTACCACAAAGTGACTGTGATATGGGATATCAATGTTATTGCTCTCCTTCAGCCATATTGAAAAGGAAGGCTGTAGCTGCTGTCAGTTTGAAAAAAAAAAACACCCTGGATGACTGACATTTATAAAGAATACCGAATTACTAACTCCCAAATGGCTTTATAAACTAGGCACTGAGTTGCTCTGTTTTGCCATGTCTTGGGCACAAACACATTTCTGAAGTGCTGGGTGAATATTTTCAGGACTAGACTTTTGTATCGGGTGGTTTTAATTCTGCTTAAATCACACAATACACAGTAAGACAATACAATGGAGCTTCCTGGTTTTTCTATGTAAATGAACTGACACACACATGCACTCACATAAGCCAAAAATAAAGAGCACAGAAGGCTTTTTCTTTCTTCTAACAGAAGTCATGCATATTGATTTCTAACTTCTCTCTCTGAAATGCAGACGTGAATTCTTGCCTTGAAACCCCAGCCAAACGCACCACAGTTTGTGAAAACAATTTGAGCTGGATGTATCTTTTCATTCGCACATCATTCTTCTGTCCATCTAAACTCATTACTAGGGAAATAAAAATATTTTCCTGACTACCCAATTAATGCATGCTTAATTGTTTGTTGTTAACAGTAACAGGTGGTAGGTCATGTTATTCCAAGGTCAGAGAAAAACCACAAGCCTGTTAATGCTCCAGGTTATAACTCAGAACAGCTATAGCCTGGGAAGCATAGCTGAGCATTTTAAAAAGTCAAAAGCATTATAAGGCATACAAAAGTGACGAAACAGTGTCAGCTGGGCCGCACCACTAAATGGAAAGCCTTATTGCTTGGTAAAGCCATAAGCAGGTCTGTATTAATTTTGAGAGAATAATCAGTCCCCAAAAGTCAAAAGGTGAACATGACTGTCACCACACAACATAAGGCAGTTAAACAAGCCTTGGGGCTTATTAGAATATAGAAGCCTCAAATACTTAGTGCCATAGCAACACTCTTAAAAGTCTCTTAGACCCTTTATTAATGGCACATAAAAATGAGCAGAAAAAACCCCCACATATTAAAACCCAAAAAATTTTAATGTGTGCAGGACCACAGAGTTTTCAAATGCAAAAATGTGTTCAACAGACTTCACAGATGATGATAGGGAACAGTTAGTTTTCTCTAGAGAACAGCAGGGATAAAAAGGAGGGCCTGGTATACTGCATACTAGTCCAATATCCCATGGGTTTTACAGCAGAGTGGAGCAGGCAGGGCACACAGTGCTCGCCTGGTTTGATTTCAGCTGCTGGGGTGACGAGCTTCAGTCCCTAGAAAACCAGGAATCCAGTAACTTGTGGGGTTAGAAAGGCAACGATTTGTACCACCATGATCATGGGAAAGGCGCCTGGAGGAAACATTGCTTCCCCAGGAGAGTGGTGCTGGGGCTGCTGTACCCCAAGCAGAAGTGTGATACTGTGTGGGAAGTGTCCTGCTGCCCCATGTGCTGACCTCCAAACTCCTGGAGACAGAAGAACTGGAAAGACAGATCCATTCTGGCATGTCTCCCTGGGCCAAAGACCACTCTGTCAGGGTTGGAGATGGCAATCAGTGTGTGAAGTGGACCAGTGTTAAAGGTAGGAAAGATATTGAATCTTTCTGGTCCTTTCTTTTTGTTTGCTTCAGGTGAGCTTATCCCAGAGACTGATGACTCAATACTCAAATACAGGCTTCACTCACCTAAGAACTTTACTTATCTCTATGGAGAAAAACATTCTTAGTTTTATGAGAACAATGTTGAACAGACAAGAAGGTCACCATCTTGAGACAGACAACTTTTAAAGCAGCATGGGATAAACTCCTTTCTGAAAGCTTCAACAATTTCTAAGCATAGCAATGCTTACAATCTGAAATATCCCATCTAAAATGCAGTTATTTTATACACTATTATTTAAAAATTAAATCAGCTGAAGTTATTCCCCTTTAAAATCTATGTTGTAATAGCTAAAAATCTTAGTGCGGAACAGAATTTAGCTGAAAAATATTATCAATATTGAAACATCTTGAGTACTGTTCACAATTTCTGAAGCAAATTCACTGGCTGAAATTACAAAGACTGAACTTTCTCATCTTCTGCTATGTAAGGGTACTACCATGGCTTTTTATGCATCTTTATACTTGAAGGCTATGAATTAAATAACCTGCTCCACAGTCAAACTGTCAGTGCAGCCATAGCTGGCCATGCCTGAGCAACAAGCTGGACTAAGTTGCCTCTTCCAGATCCCATCCAGCCAGAATTACCCTGTGATCCAATGACTGTTGCTTACAAAACCTAACTACAAAAATGTAAAATGACATTTTTTCATGTTGTAACTGAAGATGAAAGTTCTACCTAAAAAAAAAAAATCAGCAACAACCCCCCCCAATACCCTAATAAAGACTTATCCCTTTAAAAACCTTTCAAATTTTAAAGAAACAAGCAAATACAGAAAAGGCAAAGGAATACAAAATCCTTTTCAGTATATCTGACTCTAATTTAGTTTCAAACAGCCCACTGTTGGAGGGAAATAAATCAGGTTCTATATGTTACTAGCTAAAATATGTTAATATCATTTAAATTAAGTTGCACCTGCCTGCAGAATTAATTTTGTGATTCTAGGGAAGTTGAAACAAGTTATTCAATCAGATAACTGGTTTGCTGTAGGCCGTAACAGAATTGCTCAAAAACGCAAACCTTCATGACAAACCGCAGTTGAGTTAGTTTGGGAAGCAGTAGTTTTACAATTTATAAGTATAAAGAGATACCATTGCTTTCTTCTATAAGCTAGTTAAAAAGAAAAGGTCGTCCATGAAATTTCACTGACTTGTTGAAACAAGCATTCATGTCCTTAGAAGAGGAGTTTGCCATGTTACCACCTAGCAACTTTAAATGAGTCCCAGACCCAGGAGGAGCCTGTCAAATAGGAGAGAGTAAGTCCAAAAGATGAAAAATCAAAGAAATTGTGCAAAGACATAAGGAAGCCTGGCAAATTAGTCAAAACCACTGTTTCCTGGCATGGAAAAGGCATGGATATTTAATGGGCTGAGCTGCCCTGTTTCATCAATTTGTTTGTAAAGTAAAAGCCAGGAGACTTCTATAGCCTCATTTGTGATACTGGCAAGCCCAGCCAACTCCTCACACTTATGTTTCATGTACTGTCACCAGAAGCTTAGGATGCAAGAGCAGTCAAGTCAGCTTATCAAGTAAGTCATATTACTGGACAATTTTAAGAAGGAAGGTGACCCACCACTGGCAGAAAGTATCATAACAGAAGAAATCATCTTCAGCCAGGTAAGAGGGCGTGATGAAGACCCCAAATCAAGCAGCAGAAAAGAGAACACGCACCAGCTAGAAAGTGTGACCACATTTCACTGTCAGAACAACTAACACACACCCACCTGCAGATACAAAACCCCAGGAAAAAAAAACATATGATATTGAGGGAGCCAGGCGGATAATGAGATAGCAGGGGTGTGCATTTCTAAGTGTATGTTGTTGTTATAGCAACAACAACATAACACCACCATCCATCAAGAGCATTCAGTACCAAAGAGTCAAGTGACCTGCTGCTTCTTTGCTCATCTTTCTGCTTGTCAAGTGACTGCTGTACTAGTAAGAACTGTTATGCTTATTGAGAATTGATGAGTTTCATGCCAGAATTGGGCAATCACAAATACCTTTCACTGATGTTACAACAGTTCTTTGGGCTCGAATTGTTTGATATCCTTGTGGGATACTCTTGAAATTTTCTCTAAAAAAAACCAAAACCCAAACAACCCACTAAAAAAGTCCTTGAAATCTGCATATCATTCCAATTACTTTTGAGAATGTGGGTGTTCTTCTTTGTATTACCACACCTCTAGCCCTGTCTTCTCTGGGCTAGGCTATGCATGAAGAATAAAAGGACATACCACTCTCCCAACAACATGGCTGCTACTTGCTCCAGCCTGGCTACTGAACTTCTCACGGACTTAAGTATCAAAGATTTCTGCTGCAATAAGCAGTCCACCCTACATCAGCATAGTTCACAGACAATACTAACGAAGCCCTACAGTGAGATTTTTTTAGTGTTTTTTTTTACAGAGTTGAGCATAAAAAGCTGTATCTCACCTTATGTACAACTATTTTATGTTACACAGCATGCCATGATTAACTGGATTTCTATTAAAAAGCAACTATTATCTTCTAAATGTTAAAATGGATGAGATGTCCAGTTAAGTTCCAGGACAAAGAGAATGAATCTCTAGATGAAAGGAAGAGGAAATATCTTTTCAGCAGCCTTTCTATGCCCCAGATAGTGTTTCAGCAGCATAACATGGTCTGAAACAGAACACAACTCTTTTATTTAAATCCTCAGATTTCACAGCTGGAAGTTAGATACGAAAACAATTGAACTCATAGCTATCAAGAATGAAGAGTAGTTCACAAGTAAAAAAATTACAAAATATTAGGATGAATTACTGAATAACCAGATTTTTAATGGAAAAGGTGTAGACTCTGTTATAGTCTCTCCATGTTAACACAGAATTGTATAAAGGTTCTAAAGCTTTCATAGTACTTTGGGGGGAAAAAAAATCTGAGTAAATACTGAGCAGGAGGGCAAACCTTATGAGCTGAAGAAGCTAAAATAGGGAAAAAAACATACCATAGAAATAATACATAACATTTTCTTCCACTGTGGTGAAGACAGGTTGAACAAGGGTCCAAACCACAGAGCTTTTGTGATTTCTCCTTAGCAAACTGTCAAAGATTTCTCAATCTCAAAGCTGAACACTGCTTCCTAGAACAGCCCAGATAACGTGGATGTATTATTTTAGATCTGCCCTTATACACTGTAGTTTTAAGATCAGATACATAGCGACTTCTCCTCCGTTTATGCTATTACATCATGGCACAAATTCACAGCAGAACTGCTGCGCTCCCACATACCTTGCACAATCCAACTGCACTAAATTCCCTCTGTTGGGATTGCTGTAAACTTTTAGGAAAACTAATTCCATTGCTTCTGCTTGATAAATAAACACATATCCTTAAATAGCCCTCCGTTTTTTAATATGGAAATTGAAAATCACAATTTTGTTTTACTAAACACAAATGTGAGCAGTAGTTTGTTGGTTTGATTGCAGGGTCACTGCACGCCTGACCAATGCAAACATAGAAGACTTGGAAATAAAAAAATAAAATTGTTTAATGGGAGTTAGGAGAAGTTGCATGGGCACTTTTTCAGATTCTTCCTGAGAGCTTAAAAAAATTGAAGCTAGACAGTGCTTTCATCTGTCAATTCTGAAAAAAGTTCAAGGCCTTTGACTAGATAAAGTACAAATCTATAATGCATCAGCCCACATAACTGATTTTTAGGAGAAGGTAAGAAGAAAGACTAGTTATTTAATAGCACAGAGAAGAAACAGTAAGAAGATGCACATATTCAAATAACACAAAACCTTCACTGTAATGGTTCTTGTTGAAGAACAACAAAAAAGATCGGAAGAGCGGTTCAGC